>LSQX01073643.1_pt3 | contig 19306 bp, 22 predicted proteins | sample 654561 | NCBI WGS metagenome assembly LSQX01 (sample SAMN04489861, study PRJNA283612) | anaerobic digester metagenome | isolation source: 4 biogas reactors fed with cattle manure at either 37C or 55C with and... | place: Denmark: Kongens Lyngby | collected 2014
TTTAGAACCCGTGAATTTGAACAAATGGAACTTCAATTTTTCACAGAACCAGATACTGCAATGGAATGGTTCGAATATTGGCGTCAATATTCTTTGGATTGGCTCATTGATTTGGGCTTAAAACCAGAACATTTACGTTTCCGTGATCATGATGCGGATGAGCTGTCACACTATTCTGTGGCAACCACCGATATTGAATACTTATACCCATGGGGTTGGGACGAAATGTGGGGCATTGCCAACCGTACTGATTTTGACTTAAGAATGCATCAAGAGCATTCCAAAGTAAACATGGAATACTTTGACCCCATGACCAATGAAAAATACATTCCATACGTTGTGGAACCATCTTTGGGTGTCGAGCGTTTGTTCTTTGCGTTGATGGCGGAAGCCTTGCATGAGGAGCAACTCGAAAAAGACACACGTATCCTGTGTTCTTTACATCCAGCATTGGCACCATATAAAGTTGCGATTTTACCACTTTCAAAGCGCTTGAATGAAAAAGCCAACGCTTTGTATGATGTGTGTGCCAAGCACTTTTCCACAACTTACGATGAAAGTGGCAGCATTGGCCGCCGTTACCGTCGTCAAGATGCGATTGGAACACCCTATTGTATCACCGTCGACTTTGATACCATGGACGATGATTCGGTGACGATTCGTGATCGTGACACGATGGCACAAGAACGTGTTAAAATATCGGAATTAGTCGATATTATTAAAGAGAGGATTACGTTTTAAGCGATGGCTCGTATCCCTGAGGATATCATTAATGATGTGCGTGCAAAAGCAGACATTGTTTCAATTATAGGGCAGTATATCCCTTTAACTAAAAAAGGGAAGAACTATGTTGGGCTTTGTCCCTTTCATGATGACCACAATCCATCACTTTCTATTTCCAGCGACAAACAAATCTACAAATGTTTTGTGTGTCAAGCAGGTGGTAATGTGTTTACCTTTGTGAGTGAATTTGAAAAGATACCTTTTGTGGATGCGGTGATTCAAGTTGCGAAAGAAGTCAACGTTGATTTAAGTGATTATAAAAGGGAAGTCAGGGTCGTGGACCAGCGCCTCAAAAAACAATTTGAGGTGTTGGATCAAGCCAATCAATTTTTAAAATATCAATTACAAGCGACCATTGGGCTACCCATCAAAGATTATTTAAAACAACGGGGCATTGATAAAGACATCATCGAAGCCTTTGAGATTGGCTATGATCCCGATCGTGAGGCGCTCACTAATTTTCTACTTGCGAAAAAATATGATCTAAAATTGATGCATGCCGTGAATGTGGTGGCGGAGGCTAACCAACAAAATTATGATGTTTTTGCCAACCGCATTACCTTTCCGATTCGTAATTACTACAATCAAATCATTGGCTTTACGGCGCGCAGTTTAGAGGCGCATCAAAGCAAATACATCAACACCGCGACGACCGATTTGTATGTGAAATCGGAAGTCCTCTACAACATCTATCAAGCCAAGGAGCACGCGAAGCGGGCTGGCCATGTGATTTTGGTTGAGGGAGTGATGGATGTAATTGCTTATTATAAGGCAGGCATTAAAAACGTGGTGGCTCCCCTTGGGACTGCCCTGACACGCCAACAAATCAATTGGCTTAAAAAGATTAGCCATCATGTCATCCTCGCTTTTGATGGCGACGATGCGGGTCAAAGTGCCACACAAGCGGCCATTGATGTGTTAATTCCGGCGCGTTTCAATGTGGAGGTCATTCGGTTTAATCAAGACGAAGACCCCGATGATGTCATTGAGAAGCAGGGCAAACAAGCGCTTGTGGATTTGGTTGAAAAGCGCATGCATTGGTTAGAATATGCAATGTTTTATTATCAAAGTTTGTATAATCTAAGCAATTACAACCAAAAGAAAACATACGTTAATACAATCTTAACTTACATTAAAAACTTACAAGATCCTCTTGATAAACAACATTTCAGTCGCGCTTTAGCGCAGATCACTGGTTTTGATGAACAACAGTTGTTCAGTGCAGTAACAAGCAGTGCTACGCCAAAACGTGATAGAATAAGAATTGGTGCGCCCAAGGATGAGTACTTGGTGCCAATCTATGAAAAAGAAATTTTGGCGCAAATGTTATTATCCAAACAGGCAGCCATGTTGTTTCAAGATGAATTAGGTTATTTAAGCCATACATTAGCGAATGAGTGTGCGATGTTGCTTATTAATTTGTATCGCACGCGCGATGAATTTATTGAAATTGCAGATATCATTAGTAAGGCCCAAGCGAAAGGGCTGGATAAATTTTTGATGAGCATTATGGAATGGCCATTATTCCCAGAAGAAGTTAATCTAAAAGCACTGCAAGATGCGATGTTTCATGTGAAATTAAAAGTGATCAATGATCAAATCAAACAATACAAGGGGCTCGCATCCCAAAGTATCAACCCAAAGCAAAAGGCGCAATACATTGCGAAGATGATCAAAGCACAACAAGAAATTCAGGAACTAAAACTTAAGGAGGGAGTCTATGACAAAAATTAAATCATTAGAAGACATTAAGCGGGAATTTGTTCAACTCGCTAAAAATAAAGAAGACATATATGAAAGTGATGTGTTAGACGCGTGTTCGCACCTGGACATGGATGATGACACGCTGGAACAATTGTTTCTCTACTTCAAAAACAAGAACATCGAGCTAATTTCAGACGAAGATGAAGAACCAGCGGATGAGCTGGACTTTCTTGATGATGATATGGAAGTAGATGAAGAAGAAAACATTGTTGATTTGGAGCTCTACCACGCGCAACTGACAAACACACCGATTGCACGCATCAATGATTCTGTCAAGATGTACTTGAAGGAAATTGGACGCGTTAACTTAATCGATCCGCAGGATGAACCAGAAATTGCACGGCGGATTCACGATGGCGTGGAAGCGACCGAATACACGATCAACATGTTTGATTCACTGTATCCGGATTTAAAAGAAGATCCAGCCTATCAAGAAGTGGAAGCCATGGAAGATTACTTAGAAGCAAACGTAGAGAATGATGAATTACGTAAAAAAGTCATTTCTTTGCGGGAAGTACGCATCGATGGGCTTGAGTCCCGCATGGTTCTGATTTCCGCAAACTTGCGGCTGGTCGTCAGTATTGCGAAAAAATACGTGGGCCGCGGCATGTTGTTCTTGGATTTGATCCAAGAAGGGAACATGGGCCTGGTGAAAGCCGTTGAAAAGTTCGACCATACGAAAGGCTTTAAATTTTCAACGTATGCCACCTGGTGGATTCGACAAGCAATCACACGTGCGATTGCTGATCAAGCACGGACGATTCGAATTCCTGTACACATGGTGGAGACTATTAATAAACTAACACGTATTCAACGCCAACTTGTGCAAGTGCACGGTCGTGATCCAACGGCCGAAGAAATTGCGGAAGTTATGGAAAACATCACGGCAGAGAAAGTACGTGAAATTCAAAAAATCGCCATGGAACCAGTTTCGCTTGAAACCCCCATCGGTGAAGAAGACGATTCACATCTTGGTGATTTCATTGAAGACAAAGATGCTTTGTCACCGGATGAGTACGCAAACAATCAGATTTTAAAAGATGAAATTAACCTTGTCTTGCAAGGTTTAACCGAACGTGAGGAAAAAGTATTACGCTTACGTTTTGGCCTTTACGATGGCCGCACGCGCACTTTAGAAGAAGTTGGGCGTGAATTCAACGTAACGCGCGAACGTATTCGTCAAATTGAAGCAAAAGCGCTGCGTAAACTCAAACATCCAACCCGTTCCAAGAGGTTGAAAGACTTTGTTGATAAAGGATAAACTGTTATCGAAACGTTTAGCTACGATTTACAAGTGGATTAATCAAGGTGATGTCATTGCAGACATTGGCACAGATCATGGGTACTTGATCGCGGCGCTTGTCGCTGATCAAGTGTGCCCGAAAGCTTTTGGTGTGGACAATAAGCCAGGGCCTTTACAACAAGCAGCCAAAGTCATGAAGGCCTATCATTTAGAAGCTGATGTCGAACTTACCTTAGCGATGCCAGATCATGCATATCATCATGTGGATGGGTGGGTGATCGCAGGATTAGGTTATGAGACCATCACCAAAATTATTGATGAACATTTTCAGAGTATCAAAAAGTTAAAATATGTGATTATTCAAAGTAACACCAAAGTAGCGCAATTGCGCTCCTACTTACAAAGCAAAAATCTACACATTGTGGATGAAAAGCTCGTCTTTGATGAGTTTTATTATCCTATGATTAAAGTTAGGTATCAAAATGAACCTTATCGTTTAAAGGAAGTGGAAAAATTGTTGGGACCCGTGCTCTTAAAAGACAAAGTGCACCCATTTAATGATTATTGTGAGCACTTAATTTCACAAATTGATGGCATTTTAAATGAAATACCTCCCAATCATCCACGTGTTTTAGAGTTACAAAGAAGAAAACAATCGTTTTTGACTGAAATTAATTGAAGGTGATAAAATGTTAAATAACAAACATTTGGAAAGTTTAATGGATGTAGCAGGTTTTATTCAGTTGAGTAAAGTCCAACAAGCTGTGATTCCTGAAATTATAAAAAATCGTAATTTAATTGTGAACTCGCCAACCGGTACCGGAAAGACGCATGCTTATTTGTTTGGAATCTTTTCTAAAATCACGAAGCAGCCGCATACACAAGCCATTATTGTGGCACCAACCCGTGAATTGGCCTTTCAAATTCATCGTTTTGCGATGCAACTTGAAAAGGAGTTTGAAGGTGTCAAGGTAAAACTGTATGTGGGTGGTGAAAAACGCAGCGCGATTGGCAGCCAAGCCCAAATTGTGATTGGTACCATTGGCCGTTTAAATGATTTATATTTGGATAAGCAAGACTTACAATTGCATACTGCCAACATCATCGTGTTGGATGAAGCGGATATGTTGGTTGATCAAGGTTTTATTAAAGCTTGCGACCGCTTGCTTTCAAATTTAGATCCTAACATTCAAACGCTTGTTTTTTCCGCAACGATTCCCCAAGGGTTACGGCCTTTTTTGAAGAAATATTTGACACAGTCAAAAAACATTCAAGTTTTTGACGATGACATCTTTAATCCTAAAATTACTTATCAGCTGTTGCATACCAAGCATTTAAGTTACATTGAAAAAACGATGGAGCTTTTACCACATCTTAATGCCAGCCAATGCTTGATTTTCTTAAACACCAAGCAAGAAGTGCAAGCTTTGGCACAAAACATGCGCGAAGCAGGGTATGATTGTGTTGAACTCCACGGTGAACTGAATGCTGCCCAGCGTAAATTAGCGCTCCAAAAGGTAATTCGACTCAAAACACCGTTTGTGGTCGCGACGGATGTTGCGGCCCGCGGCTTGGATTTTGAACATCTTTCGCACATTGTATCGTGTGGTTTTCCTTACGATATGTCATATTTTAAGCACCGTGCAGGTCGAACTGGGCGTGCGGGACGGGATGGCGTTTGCATTACACTTGTTAACGATCAAGATCAACATAAAGTTGAAACCCTTAAAAAAGAGGGGATTCGATTTGAACATATTGAAATCAAAGGCAATGCATTGGTGATGTTTGAGTCTTTTAAGTTTAAAACAAAACCCATGGATGCTGAAGATAGAAAGGCGGTTTCCTTAATTAAAGGGAAACGCCGCAAAGTGAAACCTAATTATAAAAAATCACAAAAACAGCAAATTCAAAAGCATTATCAAAAGAAACGGCGTGCCTTGATTCAACAAAAAATCAGAGAACAACAAAAAGCACGCGCGATTAAGAAAATGAAAGAGGGTTCCTCATGAAAATTGGAAGCCACGTCAGTTTAAAAGCACCAGATTTCTTTTTGGGCTCCGTCCAGGAGGCTTTGTCCTACAAGGCGAACGCATTGATGGTTTATACGGGTGCACCGCAGAACACCTTTCGACGCGATGTGAGTGCCTTAAAGATCGAGGCAGGCTTGGAGCTAATGGTGCAATCAAACATTGATATAAACAATTTGATTGTCCATGCTCCCTACATCATCAACCTAGCAAACTCGATTAAACCAGAAACCTTTGAGCTTGCAACCACCTTTTTAAGTAAAGAGATTCAGCGAGTGAAGGCCTTTAAGGGTCGCATTATCGTGCTGCACCCGGGCGCGCATGTCAAAGCCGGTCTTGAAGTTGGCATGGATCAAGCCATCAAAGGTTTAAATATGGTTCTTGATGATGAACGCGATATCTCAATTGCTTTAGAAACGATGGCAGGCAAGGGCAGTGAGATTGGCAAGCGTTTTGAAGAATTAGCCTACATCATTGAAGGTGTGAATAATAAGGCTTGCGTATCAGTATGTTTGGATACTTGCCATATTCATGATGCTGGCTATAATGTGTTTGATTTTGATGGTGTTCTTGATGAATTTGATCGTATTATTGGGCTTGAGTATCTTTCAGTTGTGCACATCAATGATTCGAAAAACGAAGTGGGTGCGCGCAAAGACCGGCATGAAAACTTGGGCTATGGTAAAATTGGTTTTGATGCATTGCTCAAGATCATCAACAATCCTCGGATTGCACATTTGGCCAAGATTTTAGAAACACCCTATGTTGATGGGCATCCCCCTTATAAAACTGAAATTGAAATGATTAAAAAAGGAGAATTTAAAGACTGGCGTCCTTAAGTGAAGTTCATAGGTATGAAATTTAATAAATTTTTTAAATTTACTAAGAAACAAAGTGCCCCGCATGACACACTCTTTAAGAAAATTGATATTCAAAAATCAATTGTTTTAAGGCTCCAGATATTTGCGCTTGTGATTGTGGTGGGCTTGAGTGCGATTTTGTGGCGCTTTTATGACGTTCAAATCAACAAACAAGCCTATTATCAGCAAAGTCTTGATAATTACACACGCCGTTTGTACAATGTCTCAGCCCCGCGTGGTGAAATCATGGACCGCAATCATGAAATGTTGGTTTCCAATGCTGAACAACTCATCATAACTTTTTTACCACCTTTGAACCTCAAAGAATCGGACCGTTGGGAAATTGCGGAATCTTTTTCACAGCATTTTGACATGGAAGTCGAAAAGATGAGTCTTAATGCTCAAAAAGATGCGTATCTTCACTACCATTTTGATGCGGGTCTCGCTTTACTATCAAAGACAATTCAAAATCAATACAAACAAGAAGAAATTTCCAAAGATGAGATTACAGCTTTCATTCGAGAAGCCCTCGATGAAGACCATTTGACACGTTTAACGGATGGTCAAAAATCAATTTGGCTGGTGAAACGGGCCATGGATGAACCCTCAGGCGGGCGCCCGAAGCCAATCAAAGAAAATGCAAGCAAAACCGAAATTGCCTTTTTAATGGAACATCTTGATGATTTTCCCGGTTTTGATGTGCAAGTTGCCTGGTCACGGAACTATCCTTTTGAACACACGCTCAAAACGGTTTTAGGGTCAATATCAACCCAAACACAAGGAGTGCCAGCGGAAAGCTTGCTTTCCTATATGGCTCTTGATTACGCACGTAATGACGCCGTGGGACGCAGTGGCTTGGAATATCAATATGAAGATTTACTAAATGGCAGTCGCTCGGTTTATAATCTATCTTACGATGATCAAGGGGTTGGGATTTTAGACAATTATCGGATTGGGAAAAAGGGTCTGGATTTGATTACATCTTTTGATATTAACTGGCAACGTTATGCTGAGGCAGCCGTCGTTGATATCTTTGAAGCAGAAGCCAACAACCCGTATCGTAAATACATGGATACCATTCATTTTGTAGCACTTGATGTGAACACCGGTGATGTGCATTTGATGGTAAGCGTTAATAAAACGGAAGATGGCTACTATTTTGACCCCCTAACAACGATTTATAATGCCTATCCGGTTGGCTCTTCCGTTAAAAGTGCGGTGCTTTACATGGGTCTTAATGAAGCGGTCGTGCGACCTAATGAAGTAATCGTGGATCAACCCATCAAAATCAAAGACACGCCCCTTAAAAAATCGTTTGTGACCTTAGGACCCGTGAATGACATCATTGCGATTTCGCGTTCAAGTAATATTTATATGTTTTTTATCGCCATGCGTTTGGGCGGTGCCCGTTATGTTTACGATGGTCCCTTAAACATTGATTTAAAGGCATTTGCCTTAATGCGCAATTATTTCAGCCAGTTTGGTTTAGGAACCTACACGCAAATTGATTTGCCTAATGAACAAACCGGTTATAAGGGCAGTGCCCGTAACGGCGGACTTTTACTGGACTTTGCGATTGGACAATACGATAACTACACGACCATGCAAATGGCACAATATGCAGCGACCATCGCCAGTAATGGCAAGCGCATCGCACCCCGTGTTGTGTTACAAGGTAATGATCCCATCACCGGTAATTTAGCCTTTCTAAATAAAGTGAATGTGATTTCACAGTTGGAGAATCCTGAGGCTTTAGAGCGAGTCCAAACAGGCATGCGGCTCTGCGTGGCAAGCCATTACTGTCATTCCTATTTGTCAAGCTTTAAAACACCGTTAGCGGCTAAAACAGGCACTGCCGAAGCATTTATTACGGTTGATGATAAAAACATTAATGTGTCGCATTTTACCTTGGTTGGTTATGCTCCTTTTGAACAACCTGAAATTGCATTTGCCTGTGTTGTACCGGCAGCCTTAAATGACCGTCTGCAAAGCAACATCTGTTTAAAAATTAGCCATGATATCTTGCGATTTAAGTACGAATAGTAGCATAAAAATAATGATTATGCTATACTAACAAAGCATGGATTGGAGGATGAGAAGTTGCGCGAACAAATTATATTTCGGTGCTCTGAGTGCAATGAAGAAAACTACATTGGCACCCGAAACAAACGTAAAAATCCTGATCGAATGACAATACAAAAATATTGCCCACGTTGCAATAAAAAAACTGCTCACAAAGAGAAAAGATAATCACAAACGATGTGATTATTTTTTTTAGGAATTTTAGCTTTAACTGCGGATTATAGAATATGAAAACGTTAGAAGAGCAACTTGAAGCTTTGATAAGTTTAGCTATTTCCGATTATGCTAACGATATCCATATTCAATGCAACGATCCTATTGTGTCAATCGCTTTTCGGGGCTTGCATGGCTTAAAAGCTATTAATTGCATTTCATTAACCCCCCAATTCATCGAATACTGTAAATTTAAGGCCAATTGTGACAGCTCCATTTATTCAATACCACAAACAGGTCGTTTTGAAATGTTGATTGACAACAAACTTATTTTGATTCGCTTTTCCATCATTGAAACTTTTCATGCGAAAAGCGTGGCTTTGCGTATTCTAAATGGGGTTAGCATATCAAACTTTGCGCGCTTGACCCATGACAATCAAGCCATCGTGCAACTGAATGAATTATCAGAGATAACTGCTGGTTTAATTTTATTTTCTGGTGCAACCGGTAGTGGCAAAACGACCACCATGCTCACGTTTCTAAAGAACTTGAAAAACAAACGCATTTACACTTTGGAAGATCCGATTGAACAACTTCACAGTCAGTTCATGCAACTACAAATCAACGAGCATCGCGGACTTACTTACAGCAACGGCTTAGCGCATTTGTTGCGTCATGATCCGGATGTAATCGTACTTGGAGAAATTCGCAGTGAACAGGAAGCTAAAGTCGCCATCAGTGCTGCATACACGGGCCATTTGGTATGCTGTAGCGTGCATGCCAGCAGCGCTTTTTTAACTTTAGGCCGCATGTTGGACCTGCAAGCATCAACCTATGATTTACTGGCAATTGTCAGGGCGGTTGTTTACCAACAATTGGTTGTGGATGTCCAAACGAAATCAAGGAGCGCCATCTATGATATCTTGGATCAAGAGCAAGTTAAAACCTTATTACTCAGTGCCTGACGCGCACTTGATTGACCAAGTTATTCTTCTTTTAGAAAGTCAAATGCCGTTTGATGTGATTGTTAAAACATGCCAGTTAAAACAGACAAGCCTGAATCAATTTACACAACACGTCTATCATAAAAAACAAGCAACGTACAATAATCTTAAAAATAATTTCTCTCAGTTAGAATTACTTGTTTTACATCGCAAGCTTAACCAATTTCAAACAAAAATTAAGCGACATGTTATCAAATTAAGTTTGTATCCCTTATTGATGATGGTGCTTAGTTATATGGTGTTTTTATTGTTTTATTTTGTTATTTATCCACTTTTTTTAAGCATTAATCAGGCATCAGCTCAAGGTTTTTACCAAGGTTACGTTGTTTTGTCTTTCATTATGATAATCGTGATTATCCTGGGAGCTTTGATTTTAAAGCATGTTTATTCATCTTCTTATCAATCCACCTTGTTGCTAAGGGCGATGTTGAAAAAATACCCAAACTTTGTTTTGTTTGATTACTACAGCATTCAGTTCATTTTAATCTATGCCTTGTGTCTTGATCATAATTATTCTTCCATCATGACCTTGGCATTGCTGCGGGGCTATCTTAAAACACCTTTTTTAAAAGCCATTGCTTTTGATGTTGCACGATCATGTGAAAAGGGGAACCCACTGCATGATGCCATCAAAGAACAAAATTTATCCATGCTTCTTAATCAAGGCATTGAACTTGGTATGGCTGCCAATGATTTACAAAGCCACATTAATACATTGGCAGAAACTTACCCAAAATTTTTCCTTAATAAACTCAAGAAGAACTTGTATAAAGTAAACATGATGTTTTATATGATTGTGCTCGTGCATTGTTATTTAATTGTGTCAATCCTTCAGATTCCGACTAAAATGATGAGTGAATTATTTTAAGAAAGGAGAGCATCATGAAACGTGCTGGTTTTACGCTATTGGAGATGATGATTGTCATCTTGGTTGTTGCACTTTTATTTTTATTAACCATCCCGAATGTCAACATGGTTATGAACTTAATCCAAAACAAAGGCTGTGAGGCGCAATTAAGTGTTGTCGATGCAGCCATCCTGCAGTATTTTATGATGTTTGATCATTACCCAACCGATATCAATGCATTAATACAAGAGGGGTTATTAAGCCATGAACAAAGTGCTTGTCAAAACGGTGATGCGATTGGAATCATTAACAATCAAGCGGCGCGATAAAGCAGGTTACATGCTTGTTGAGCTGCTGTTGGTCTTGTTTGTTGTTGCATTATTTAGTCAAGTTGGGGTCCGTATGATTAATTTAAATAAACAATTTTGGATTAAAGATGAAGTATTAAAGCTCGAAATTGAAAACACACAATTAAAAGCGATTCAAAGCATGAGCCGGGTAAAGCTACCGTTTTTAGTTGATCATGTGCAACTTACTTACAATGCTTTTGGCAACATCAATCAAGCACAGCATGGCAAACTTTCTTACCCTTATCATCAAGAAATTACATTTTTTCTAGGGTACGGTCGTTATGAAATCCACTAAAGGCTTTATTTTAATTGAAGTATTAATCAGTTTGCTGATGTTATCCATGATGATTTATCTTTTGAAAATACTTTTACAAGCATGAAAAATAAAAAGGGAATGATATTCATTGAAGTTTTGGTTGGAGTAATTGCTTATGCAATGTTGCTGTTGGTGATGGTGCAGCTGCTACGCGTGCTTTTAAACAGTTACATACCTCATGATTATCGTGCTTTTGAATTTGCAATTAAACAGCTTCAATGGCAAATTGCCATTGAAAACGACCTCTATTTTGAGGATGACAAGTATTGTTTTGCCTATGAAGGAAACCAACGTTGCTTAAATATTTCTAATAAACGTCTGTATTTAACGCCAGGAACACAAATTATCTTAAATGATTATGAGTCGTTACGCTTGTTTGAAAGCGATGCATACCTATGGATTGCAGCGACAAGAGAAGGGGAGTCTTATGAAGCAATTATTTGGGAAATTGGGCCGTGATGGGTTTATCTTGTTTCAAACCTTAATCATATTTTATGTGTTCATTACTTTGTATGGCAACATTGTCTATTTTAATTATTTGAAAACAACCAACGACAAATTAATGGATCGAGCACTGCAACGCATCGATCTTGAAATAGCAGCCTTGCTTCATTATCAATCACATCCGGTAAGAAACAACGATGCTATTTACGTAGACGACCATTGGATTACTTATTATATAAAAGATAACGAACTTAAAATCAATTTTAATGGGTCTTATAATTATGATTTAAGTTTTAAAATCAATGATGATGATTATTTGAGTGATCGTAAAGTAAAATTACAATAAACCATAACCTTTGATATAATGAAGTCAGAATAAATCAAAGGAGTCAATTAATGGAAAATCGGATTGAAAAAGTTATCAATATCATGAAAATTAATCAGCTGGATGCGATATTGATCGAAGATCCAAGCAATGTTTATTATTTATCACTATTTACGGGCACAACCGCAACGGTGCTTTTGACCATGGCCAATCGTTATTTGCTAGTTGATTATCGCTATCATCTTCAGGCACAAAGACAGTGTCCGCAGTTTGAAATCGTCGTTTATGATCAAAGCTTTGATGACTTTATCGAAAAGTTACAAGCCAAGTTATCCTTGGATGAAGTGCAGCGGCTCGGTTTTGATGGCAGTCACTTAACTTACACACGGGCGATGGCCATTAAAGATCGCGTGGACGCTAATTTTATGGCAGTGGACCTTATGGCTTTGCGTGCCATTAAAGATGCCACTGAAATTGAACAATTGAAGCAAGCGATTGCACTTGGTGATCAAGTCTATTTGAATGTTTTCGATCACATTAAAGTTGGGATGTCGGAGCGTGATGTGGTGGATTTACTGGAAGTGGAACTTAAAAAATTAGGTGCCCAACGTTTTTCATTCGATACAATTGTTGCGAGTGGTCTACGATCCAGCATGCCTCATGGTGTAGCTTCGGACAAACTGCTTGAGAAAGATGATATTGTGACCATTGACTGGGGTGTTGTTTATGACTTTTACTGCAGTGACTGCACACGCACCTTTTTTATGAGTCCACCCACAAACAAGCAACTTATTGAAATATATAATACTGTGTTAACTGCCAATCAACTGGCCATCCAAGCCATCAAAGCAGGAGTTTCTTCAAAAGTTATTGATGGTATTGCGCGTCAAGTGATTGCGGATGGTGGATATGGTGATCATTTTAATCATGGCACCGGCCATGGACTTGGCATCGATATTCATGAGTTTCCACGTTTGAATCAGTACAGCGACATTATTTTAGAAGAAAACATGGTCGTGACGGTTGAACCTGGTATTTATGTCGAAGGTTTGGGTGGTGTCCGGATTGAAGATGTGGTGCGGGTGACTAAGGATGGCTGTGAAGTGTTGACAAAACTCCCCAAAGATTTAAAATATAAAACGGAAGGAAGTATATAATTATGATTTTAGTTAATGATTTAAGACCTGGTGTAACATTCATGCACGAAGACAACATTTATGTTGTGTTGGATATTTCTCATAATAAGACAGCTTTACGCCAAATGATAGTGAAAGCCAAAGCTAGAAATTTACGCACAGGGACCATTTTGGAGATCACATTCACCGGTGGCGACAAAGTCAAACCCGCCATAATTGATCGCAAAGAGATGAATTATCTCTACGATGATGGCGACAACATTGTCTTTATGGATAATAGCACCTACGAACAGATTGAGATCGCTAAAACGATCATGGAATGGGAATTGAAATTTTTAAAACCCAATGAAAACGTCGTGATTTCCATGTTTGAAGGCGAGATTCTTGGCATCATTTTACCTGACAAGGTTGCTTTAAAGGTTATTGAAACCGAACCGGCAGTTAAAGGCGACACGGCCACCAGTGCCCAAAAGAACGCCGTCTTGGAAACTGGCCTTGAAATTAGGGTGCCATTATTTATCAATCAAGACGAAGTTATCTTGGTTTCCACCGCTGATGGAAAGTACACATCGCGAGCCTAAATCAAAATTGCCAAACGGCAATTTTTTTTATGAAGAAAAGGGGTTGTTAAATTCTTGACAAGCTAAAGAAACCTTGCTATCATGTCAATGCAATACTTCAGGGCAGGGTGCAATTCCCGACCGGCGGTAAACCCCGCGAGCCATATGGCATGAACTAGTGTGATTCTAGTGGCGACAGTATAGTCTGGATGAAAGAAGTACATACTTTCTTTTTAATTTGCCCGGGTATTTCTCGGTTTTTTTATTTGTAAGGAGGAAAAAATGAAAAAACAAAATATCCGCGTGTTTTCTTTAGTAGGGATTATGTCAGGGTTAGCCTTTGCGCTTTATTTCTTTGAAATTCCCTTTGGCTTTCTATTTCCAGCCGCACCGTTTTTAAAGTTTGAGTTTAGTGATATTCCGGCTATCCTAACTGGGATTGCAGCAGGACCTACTGCCGGTGTGATGGTGCAGCTGCTTAAAAACATCTTACATGCGATGTTTTTGATGAAGGAACCTATCTATTCCGGTGAAATCGCTAACTTTGCCGCAAGTGTGGCGCTCATGCTACCGATTGTGATCTTGTATCGTTATGATGACAAGAAGTTTAAATGGATTTCAGGTATCATTGGTACCGTACTCATGACGGTTGTCATGATGTTTGTCAACTATTTTATTACGTTTAACTTGTTTGGGTTACCGCAAGGTTTTAACTATCGTATGGGTTTGATACTATCGACCTTCACACCTTTTAACTTATTGAAGGGGACAATTATAACGATTGTGTATGTCATTTTATATCCCAAACTAAAACCAATTATCCTGCGTTGGTTACAAAATTACCAACCGCAAGAAATAAGCGAACAAAAACTTATGGAAAAACCATAAGTTTTTAATTTACAAACTTAAATATGATATAATGTTTTTCAGTATGGAGGGTGACTATGGATAATCAAACACGCATAAAAAAATATGCACAACTCAGGGAAAAGATAGCCCAAGATGTGGAAAAAATCAATTATCATGATGCACTGGCGCCGTTTGCGAAACGTTTGTCAATGGTTGATGAGAAATATGAAGTTGAAGATGTTGGAGCCCCCCAAAACTATCAACCAAAATATGCAAAGACAAAGGCTTATCAAGATTTGTTTAATGAAGATACAGACGATTTCTTAAATAATGAGCTCTTAAGTCAGTTTATTGATGAAGTCAAAGATTATAATTTGCAAGCGGGAACACGCGTGGCAGATGAAACAACTGAAAACATTATTCAGTCCATGCTTCAAAGTGAGGCGGTGATGGTCGAAGCAGAACCAGAGCCCGTCACCGAACAAGAAAAACATGAAGCCATCCAGGAAATATTTGCAGCAGATCATGATGAGTTAATCGAGGATGTGCTTGCGAAAATTGATGAAGTTGATGAAACACATTTTAGTGATGTGGAGCCAGAAGATGACGAGGACTTGTGGTTAACGAAAACACAAGAACTGACACAGATTATTGAAACCATGGAACACAACTTAAGTGATGTTAATCAAAAGATGAATGTGACCAACAAGTTGGTAAATGTGTTGTTAGTTGTCTTTATTTTAGGACTTCTGTTTGTGATTGCTTATGGCATTTACTTTGTATTGCAACTTCAAGGAATCATATGAATAAAATAAACATTGCCATCGATGGTCCGGTGGCGTCCGGTAAAAGTACAATTGCTAAAGTTTTAGCGAAACGTCTAAATTATGTCCATGTTGATACAGGAGCAATGTATCGTTGCATTGCTTTTTTAGCACTTACACAAGCTGTGGATGTTCACGATGAGTTGGCGATTACAAAACTTGCTCAAGCAAGCAAGATTGAACTCACAAGCGATGATCGAGTGCTTTGCAATGGTATGGATGTGACGCACGCCATTCGTAACAACGAAGTTTCAAAAGCGGCAGCGCAAGTATCAATTTTTAAAGGAGTACGTGCCAATCTTGTGCAACAACAACGCTTGATTGCCCAAAATAAAGGGGTTGTGATGGATGGCCGTGACATCGGGAGCGTGGTGCTTAAAGACGCAGAATTGAAAATCTTTCAAACCGCATCCGTTGAAAGTCGCGCCAAGCGCCGTTATCTTGAAAACATTGAAAAGGGCATCCCGATTGATTATGACATCTTATTAAAAGAAATTAATGAGCGTGATTATTTGGATATTCATCGGAAGGAATCGCCCTTAATCAAAGCGCAGGATGCCATTGAAATTGACACATCCGATTTGACTATTGAAGCGGTTGTGACTTTAATTGAAGCTGAATATCAAAAGGTGATAAAAAATGATTGAAGGAATCGTTGCCATCGTAGGACAACCCAATGTCGGGAAATCCACATTATTTAATCGATTGATAGGGGAGCGGTCATCCATAGTTTTGGATGAGCCAGGCGTCACCCGCGATCGTTTATACGGTGTTTGCAATTGGTTGACCAAGGACATCCGTGTCATCGACACTGGTGGCATTGTTCTTAAGGATGAAATGTTCAAAGAAGAAGTGATGATGCAAGTTGAAATCGCCATCGATGAGGCCGATGTCATCATTTATGTTGTGGATGCTCAAATTGGAATCTCACAAAATGAACATCGCATCGCCAAGACGCTTCACAAAAGCAAAAAGCCAGTGATTGTGGCCGTCAATAAAATCGATGATGTTGCTTTCCAAGATCGCATGTATGAGTTTTATAATCTTGGATTCACCGACGTGTTTGCGATCAGCAGCATCCATGCGATTGGCGTTGGCGATCTACTCGATCGGGTTGTCGAGTTGTTGCCGCAGAAGCACATTAAAGCAGTGGACGGGAGTATTTCCTTTTCCATTATCGGGAAGCCCAATGTCGGCAAATCATCGATTGTCAATGCGTTATTGAACCAACAGCGCGTGATTGTCAGTGATATCCCCGGAACCACCCGTGATGCCATAGATTCTCACTTTAAAGTGGATCAACAAGACTATGTTGTGATTGATACAGCGGGGATTCGCAAGCGTGGCAAAATCTATGAAAAAATTGAAAAGTATGCGCTGCTACGATCGTTGAGCGCCATTGAACGCAGCGATGTCGTTTGCTTTGTTTTGGATGCCAGCGAGCCCATCACTGAGCTGGATAAACATGTCGCAGGCTACGCGCATAATTTGAACAAACCCATTATTATTTTACTGAATAAATGGGATGTTGTGGACAAAGAAGCGCAGCCATTTGTTGAATTCGAAAAGGAAATTAAAAACGCATTTGGCTACATGGCTTATGCTCCAATTTTAAGTGTATCGGCATTATCCAAGCAACGCATTCATCAAATCATTCCATTAATCAATGAAGTGTATGAGAATGCCACAAATCGGATTGCCACAAGTGTGTTGAATGAAATATTGATAGAAGCAATGATGTTGAATCCACCACCGGTGCATAAAGGAAAGCGTTTAAAAGTATACTACATGACGCAAATCGATGTGCTACCGCCAACGTTCATTTTACACGTCAATGATCAAAAACTGATGCATTTTTCATACCAGCGCTATTTAGAAAATAAAATCCGTGATACCTTTGATTTTACGGGAACTTCGTTACTTTTTAAAATCAAACAAAAATAGTGCCTAAAATAGTGCATTTGGTTGAATATTATTGAATTAAATAAGTAGTAGTGCTATTATTATGAGGTAGATTGGAGGTACCTTTATGGCAGAATCTATTAATAAAAAAGCTTTGGCTGAAGCTTTAGCGGAAAAATTTGAGATTACTAAAAAAGCAGCCGGAGAATACGTGGATGCTTTATTCGATGAAATCAAAAGTGAATTAGTTAAAGGAAATAGAGTTGAAATTAGTGGCTTTGGACGCTTCTTGGTTAAAGAACGGGCCGCTCGTACCGGTTACAATCCTCAAACAAAAGAGCCGATTGCAGTACCGGCTTCAAAAGCACCGTCGTTCAGACCTGCAAAAGCCTTAAAAGATGCTGTAAAACAAGAAGCGTAACGCTTCTTTTTAATTAGTTAGGAGGGGTATCATGCCGTTATTTTTTGGAGGCTATGATTTCATTTTATATCTTTTAGCTGTGGTGCTGATGTTTGGCGCACAAATGAAAGTACAAAGTGCATACTCGCGATACTCAAGAATGCCTGCCAATACCCGTTACACGGGTCGGGATGTGGCGCAATTAATATTATCGCGCCAAGGGATTCATGATGTCAGCGTTGAAGCGGTAGCGGGTCAATTATCAGATCATTATGATCCGCGAACTAAAAAAGTGAGATTATCAGAAGGCATTTATGGTTCCAATTCAATTGCTGCAATCTCAGTTGCAGCTCATGAAGTTGGTCATGCGATTCAACACCATCAAGGTTATGGCTTTTTAGCCTTGCGTAACATGATTTTACCAGCAGCGGTTGTTGCGGGTAACCTTGGCTGGATTGTGTTGATTTTTGGATTTTTATTGAACATTCAATCCTTGTTTTTAGCAGGTATTTTCATGCTCGGGATTATCGTATTATTCCAATTAATCACATTGCCTGTTGAGTTTGACGCATCAAAACGCGCGCTTGTTTTGTTGGTGGATGAAGGTATCATCTCTTTGGATGAACGTACCTACGCACGTAGCATGCTCTCAGCGGCTGCCTTAACATACGTCGCAGCACTTGCTTCAACCTTACTACAAATGCTACGCTTCATTACCATGTCTCGACGTCGAAACTGATAACATGAACGCGTTGGATTTGTATCGAGATATTTTATTATCTTTAAATGAACATGATTATCAGGCCTACTTTGTTGGAGGCTGTGTTCGCAATGTGCTTTTTAAGCGCACTTTTGATGATGTGGATATTGCAACCGATGCTCCCATTGAGTTATTAAAAAAATTATTTTCGAATTACGATGACTTTATTTGCGATAAGAAATTTCTCAACGTGAGTTTCACCCATCAAACACGTGAAATTACAATCACACCCTTTCGAATCGAAGGGGAGTACATTAAATACCGCTATCCAAGCACGGTAACACCGACCGATGACATTCAGTTGGATGCTCTGCGTCGTGATTTTACGATGAATGCGATTTACATTGATGCAAACAACGATATCCTTGATTTTTTCAGTGGTGTTGAGAACATCAATGAACGTCGTTTAGTTAGTGTTAAAAATGCAGATCGCTCATTATCCGAAGATGCGCTACGAATTTTAAGGGCTTTGCGGTTTATGGTCGTTTATGATTTACGCCTGGACGATGATTTGGACGATGCCATCACAACGCATGCGAGTTTGGTGCATCGATTATCACGCAAAACATTGGATAAAGAGATTCGTAAACTCCAAGAGCAGGCAACGCGTGAACAACAAACGGAATACTACAAACAACTCATTAAATACAACATAAAAATATAACTCCCTAGGAGTT
>LSQX01343045.1_pt3 | contig 19304 bp, 15 predicted proteins | sample 654561 | NCBI WGS metagenome assembly LSQX01 (sample SAMN04489861, study PRJNA283612) | anaerobic digester metagenome | isolation source: 4 biogas reactors fed with cattle manure at either 37C or 55C with and... | place: Denmark: Kongens Lyngby | collected 2014
TAGTCTACAATCTCAACCACGACAGGTGGACAGGCCTGTATAACCGCAACTTTCTGGAAACCCTTTTGACCCGCGATGCTGAAAAGCAAATCGCCCAGAAAAGAGCGGTGGTGAGCGTTAACTTAAGCGACATCCAGCAGCTCATCATGACTTACGGCTTCCACTATGCACAGGATTTAATCAAAAATGTGGCAGACTCCCTCAATACATATACCAGCGACAACTGCCTGCTCTTCCGTGCCTATGAAAACCTTTTTGTCTTCTACCTGAAAAACTACCAAGACCAAAATCAATTAGTGGAGTTCTGCAGAGACGTTGCCGATACATTAGAGTCCCTTCTGGGCATTGAAAGAGTGGGCGGCGGACTTGGGATAGTGGAACTTGAGGCGGGCGATTCAGATACAGACGAGATCTTGAAAAATCTGCTGATTGCTTCTGAAAAAGCCATGGATCTTTATGACGGCAGCTTTGGTTTTCGCTTTTACGATGGCAACCTTGAGGCGCAAATCCTCAAAGAAGACGAAATCACCCGCACACTGACCAAAGTTACAGCAGCAGATAACAGGCTGTATGTGGAGTATCAGCCCATCCTGGACTTGAAGCTCAATCGAATCACAGGTTTCGAAGCTTTATCCAGATTGAACTGCGACAAACACGGCCGGGTGCTGCCGGAAGAGTTTATTCCCATTGCAGAGAAAACAAAGCTGATCATTCCCATTGGCCAGGAAGTCTTCCGCCAAGCGTTTCAATTTCAAAATAAATTGAAAGCAAAAGCTTATGACGGTATTAACATATCCATCAACGTTTCAGCCATCCAGCTTTTGCGAAAGGATTTCACCACCAATCTCTTTGGGCTGATGGAGAGCATGAAGATCAATCCCCAGACCATAACCCTTGAAATCACTGAGTCTGTATTTGCTTCCAATTACGAAGACATAAACCGCATTTTAGGTTTACTGAAGGCTGCAGGCATTAGGATCGCTATTGACGATTTTGGGACAGGCTATTCCTCCTTCGCCAGGAGCAGAGAATTAAACGTTGACTGCCTGAAAATAGATAAACACTTCATCGACAAGCTCACAGTAATCCAGCCGGAACTGGCAACAACCAGCGATATCATCTCCATGACCCATAAGTTAGGCTACGTTGCCATTGCCGAGGGAGTAGAGCACGAAATGCAAAAACAACATCTGCACCGCTTCGGCTGCGACCAAATCCAGGGCTACCTGATCAGTCCGCCTTTAAATGAGGTGGCAGCAATTGATCTCCTTAAAAGAAGCACTTGCTGCTAGAAAGGAGGATCGCTTTTGAAGAAAGCCATTTCCATCAAATGGATCATTACACTTGTTTTCGTGCTAGCAATGCTGCTCACAACTGTTGGCATAGGCTTCCTCCTGCTCACAAGCTGGTTATCCTCAGCTGAAGAGACAGCAGAAAGGATTACAGCTGATCTCGGCGAGAACATTTATCAGCAAATATCGTCTTTTCTCCACCTCCCCGACCAAATAAACGCAGCAAATCAAAAAATCATTGAAAGCGGCATTCTGAATCTGAACGATGAAAAAGAGCTGGACAGGTTTTTTGTTGGCGTTTTAAGCTCGCTAAACGAAGAAATCTACAGCTTCAGCCTGGGCACAGTAAGGGGCGAATATTACGGCGCCCGGAGAAATGAAAAGGGCGTCATTGAAGTCATGAGGAGCAACCAAAGGACAGGAGGCAACTCATGGTATTATTCTGTAAACGAAGATTTAACAGCAGGCAGCCTTGTTATGAAGGCAGGTCTTTTTGACCCCCGCACTAGGCCCTGGTATCAGGAAGCTGTTAAAGCAGGGGGCCCTACCTTCTCCCCTGTCTACAAGCATTTCATCATGGACGATTTGACCGTCTCCTGCTCCAAGCCAATCTACATAAGAGGAGAACTGCAGGGGGTGCTGGGAATCCATCTGCTCCTCTCGAGAATCGGTACTTATCTTGAAGAAACCATCCGCAATTACAATGGCTACGCCCTGATTATCGAAAAAGACACAGGGGCCCTTATTGCCAACTCTTTAGGCCTTGCCAACTACAGCTCGCGAGAAGGGAGCTTGAAAAGAACTCTAATTTCCGAGATCGACATCCAGTCAATCAGCGGCATCTACGAGCAGTATAGCGGAAATCCCCAGCCGCACTTTATCTATAAGAGCACAGAAGAGCTCCACGTCAATGTCCAGGAGATTAAGCTCGCAGGACTGGACTGGCTTATAATCTCAGCGATCCCCAGAAGCCTCTACCTTGCCCGGGTTCATAAAAGCATGCGGAACATCAGCCTCTTCGCGCTCCTGGCCTTGGCTCTCTCTCTTTTCAGCTACTACCTCATCACCAGAAGGCTCCTCAGGCCAATGAAGCAGCTTTACGATGTTTCTGCAGCACTGTCTGCAGGCGACCTAGACCGAAGGGCGACTGTGTATAGAGAGGACGAGCTTGGCGGGATCTCCAGGTGTTTGAACATGGTCGCTGATAAAATGCAATTTCTCGTAGACAATCTCGAAGCAAATGTCCGGGCCAGGACAGAAGAATTAGTAGCAAATAAAAACCAGCTGCAGCTGATCCTGGACTCTACAGCTGAGGCGATCTACGGTATAGATCTAAATGGAAACTGCACCTTCTGCAACCGCAGCTGTCTAAAGCTCCTGGGCTACAACTCTCAAGAAGATTTGCTTGGGAAAAACATGCACCACCAGATCCACCACAGCAGAAGGGACGGGACGCCCTTTCCAATTGATGAGTGCAGGATTCTCCGCTCCCTGAAGGAAGGACATGGCTTTACCGCAGAGGATGAAGTGTTCTGGCGGGCAGGTGGAACCTATTTCGAGGTGGAATACAACGCACACCCGCAGGTGTGCGATGGCCAAGTTGTAGGGGCAGTGATCACATTCATGGACATCACTGACCGCAAAAGACGAGAGGAAAAAATCAAATACTTAAGCTACCACGACCAGCTGACAGGCCTCTACAACCGAAGATCTCTGGAGGAAAAAGGGGCAGAACTTGAGGCTCGGCTCCCCCTCTCCATCATTTTCGCTGACATCAACGGCCTGAAAATGACCAACGATATTTTCGGCCACGCTGCAGGAGACCAGTTGATCAGAAAATCTGCCGAGATCCTCCTCAACGCCTGCAGAGAGGAAGATTTCGTCGCCCGGGTAGGCGGCGACGAGTTCGTGATCCTGCTCCCGGAAACAGACAGGGAAATGGCAGAAGAAATCATCGCCAGGATCCGGGATGGCTTTGCAAACGCCCGGGTTGCGGCCATAAAATGCAGCATTTCCCTGGGCAGCGATACAAAAGTGGACGCTACACAGTCCCTGGAAGAGATCATGACCAACGCAGAAAACGCCATGTATAAAGATAAAACCATGAACCGCAGATCCATCAACACAGAGATCATCGACAGCATTATCGAAACCCTGCACGCAAGAAATCTCAAAGAAAAGCGCCATTCCTCTGCTGTCAGGGATTTGAGCGGCAAATTAGGGGCAGCTCTCAGCCTTTCTGAACCTGAAATAAGTACCTTGATGCGGGCAGGGTATCTCCACGATATCGGCAAGATCACCCTTGACGAAAGCCTCCTGACTAAAGAATCCTTAACTTCTGAGGAACTGGAAAAGGTCCGGCAGCACTCTGTTATCGGCTACAGGATCCTGAATCTATTCGACGACACCCTAGACTTGGCAGAGTATGTCTACAGCCATCACGAAAAGTGGGACGGCACAGGCTACCCAAGAGGGTTGAAGGGCCAGCAAATTCCCCTGATCTCGAGGATCATCTCAGTTGTTGAAACCTACGATCGGGTTTTCAGCAGAGGAGAGCAGCCAGAAGCAGAAAGAAAAGAAGCTGCCCTTGCGGTAATCAGAGAGGGCAGCGGCAAGCAATTCGATCCGGAGATTGCAGCGGCTTTTCTTGAAATGATGAGCACCTGAGCTGCGAGCCGTACACGAGACAAGCTCCCCGAAGGGAGCTTGTCTTGTGTCTTCAGCTCAGTGCCCGCCAGCCGATGTCTGAGCGGTAGTAAGCGCCTGTAAATGATATTTTCTCCACCAGCCTGTATGCTGCAGCCTGGGCGCTGGCGAGGGTGTCGCCCATGCCCACTGCTGTAATCACCCTGCCTCCAGCAGTGACGATCCTGCCATCTGCAAGGCCCGTTCCGTTGTGAAAGAGCAGGCCCTCTGTATCGAGGCCTTCGATGGGAAAGCCGCTTTTGAACTCCCCTGGATAGCCTTTTGAGGCAATCACAACCCCCAAAGCTGCCCTGCTGTCCCAGGTCAGTTCAATTTCTTCCAGCCTCCCCTCCACTGTGGCCTGGCAGATGCTTACAAGATCAGTGACGAGGCGGGGAAGGATCACTTGGGCTTCTGGATCGCCAAAGCGGCAGTTGAACTCCACAACCTTCGGCTGGTTGTCCTTGATCATCAAGCCTGCGTAAATTACTCCTTTGTAGTCTATGCCCTCCTTCTGCAGCCCCTCAAGGAGAGGAAGGAAGATCTCGTTGTAGGTGCGCTGGTACACTTCGTAATTGACAACCGGCACTGGCGAGTAGGCGCCCATCCCGCCTGTATTTGGGCCTGTATCGCCTTCACCGATCCTTTTGTGATCTTGGGCGGGCACCATGGGAAGGATGGTTTTGCCGTCTGTAAAAGCCAAAATCGTTGCCTCTTCCCCTGGCAGAAACTCTTCCAGCACGACCCTGCTCCCTGCTTTGCCGAAGCGGCCGCCGAAAATCTCAGCGAGGGCTCCTTTGGCTTCCTCGTGACTTTGGGCCACTAATACCCCCTTGCCGGCAGCCAGCCCATCTGCTTTCACCACTGGCGGCTCAGGGAACCTCTCAAGAGCCGCAACCCCTTCTTCGTAGCTTTCCACCACTACGTAATCTGCAGTGGGAATGCCGTATTTGCGGCAGATCCTTTTGGCAAAGCTTTTGCTGCTCTCAAGCTGCGCAGCTTCTTTTGTGGGTCCGAAAAGGGGAAGGCCAGCCTGGGCGAAAAGGTCGCCGATCCCTGCTGCAAGGTAGCATTCGGGTCCCACTACTGTCAGATCTATGGACTTCTCTTTGGCGAAAGCGAGGATCTGGCGGGGATCTTCCAAAGGAACACACTGGGCAAGCTTTGCCATCCCCGGGTTGCCAGGCGCTGCGTACAATTCAGCCACCTGACTGCTCTGGGCCAGCTTCCAGGCAAGAGCATGTTCCCTGCCTCCTCCACCAACCACCAAGACCTTCATGACAAACTACCTCCTAATGCTTGAAATGGCGGATTCCTGTAAAGACCATGGCAATGCCGCGCTCGTCTGCAAGCTTGATGGACTCTTCATCCCGGATGGAGCCCCCTGGCTGAATGATGGCTGAGATGCCTGCGCGGCTTGCCTCCTCCACCACATCAGGAAAGGGGAAGAAGGCATCAGATGCGAGGACTGAACCCTCTGCCTTCTCCCCTGCTGCAGCGATGGCAATGCGGGCTGCATCGATCCTGTTCATCTGCCCTGCCCCAACTCCCACAGTTGCCAAATCCTTTGCCAGGACGATGGCGTTGGATTTGACGTGCTTCACCACTTTCCAGGCAAAGCGCAGCTCTTCCCACTCTGCGTCTGTGGGAGCCTTTTTTGTAACTACCTGCAGCTTGTCCTCTACCAGATCTATGGTGTCCTGCTCCTGCAGCAGCAGCCCCCCTGCCACCTTCTTCAAATCTGAGCTGTAAATACTGAAATCCTGCTTCTCGTTCCCAGCCAAAGCCGGCAGTGCAAGAAGCCGTAAGTTTTTCTTCTTGGTAAGGATGGCCATGGCCTCAGGCGAGAATTCCGGTGCGATCACAATCTCCAAAAAGATCTTGCTGAGCTCCTCTGCTGTGGCTGCATCCACAGGCCTGTTGAGGGCAACTATGCCGCCGAAAATGGAAACAGGATCTGCGTTATAAGCTGCAAGGTAAGCTTCATAGATGTTTTTGCCTGCGGCAACGCCGCAAGGGTTGGTGTGCTTAACAGCCACAGCTGTAGGCTCTGCGAACTCTGCAAGGAGTGAGATGGCCCCATTGGCATCGTTGATGTTGTTGAAGGAAAGCTCTTTGCCGTGGAGCTGCTGGGCTTGGGCCAAGGACAGGGGTTCTGGATTTGTTTCTCTGTAAAAAGCTGCCTGTTGGTGGGGGTTCTCTCCGTAGCGCAGGTCGCAGACCTTCTCATACTCCAAGAAGAGCTTCTGCGGATACTGCACAGAGGGAGCTGCCTGTTTTGCCAAATAGCCTGCAATGAGCATATCGTAGCTTGCTGTGTGGCTAAAGGCTTCCTGGGCCAGGGCAAGGGTAAGGTCCTCGTCGAGGGAGCCTTTCTCCAGCTTCGCCAGGATCTCGGGGTAGCGGGCGGGATTGACAACCACAGCCACGTGGCGCCAGTTTTTCGCTGCTGCCCGAACCATAGTGGGGCCGCCGATGTCGATCTGCTCGCAGGCCTCATCTATGGTCACGCCGCTTTTGGCGATGGTCTGGGCGAAGGGATAGAGATTGACAGCCACAAGGTCTATGGGCAGAATTCCATGTTCTGCCAGCTGCGCCAGGTCCTCAGGCACGTTTCGCCTCGCCAAAATCCCTCCGGCAACTTTTGGGTGCAGGGTTTTCACTCTGCCTGCAAGAATTTCCGGAAAGCCTGTCAGCTGGGAAACAGATTTCACCGGCACGCCAGCTTCTTCCAGAGCTTTCTGGGTGCCGCCTGTGGAATAGAGCTCAACTCCAAGCCTCGCAAGGCCCTGTGCAAACTCCACGATGCCAGTTTTATCCGAAACGCTTAGCAAAGCCCGCCTAACCTTCATTTATCTCCCTCCTTGATGATCACCCTTCTCCCCTCTATGGAGAGCCTGCCCTCTGCGTACAGAGCAATGGCTTTGGGATAAAGCTTGTGTTCTTGTTCCAAAATCCGCTCTGCCAGGTCTTCTTCGGTGTCTGTGGGCAGCACGGGCACCACAGCCTGCAGGATAATTGGGCCTGTGTCCATGCCCTGATCTACGAAATGCACAGTGCAGCCAGAATACCTCACTCCATAGTCCAGAGCCTGCTTTTGGGCAGCAAGGCCAGGAAAGCTGGGCAGAAGGGATGGGTGGATGTTCATAATCCTGCCTGGAAATTGTTCGATGAAATACGGCGAAAGGAGGCGCATGAAACCTGCCAGGACCACCAGCTCTACCCCTCTTTCCTTCAGGGCTCGAATCAGTGCAGTTTCAAATTCCCGCTTGGTCTTGAACTGGTCCCGGGAAACAGCCTCAGCTGGGATCCCGGCCTCTTTTGCGCGCTGGAGGGCCTGGGCCTTGGGATTGTCTGAGAGCACGATCTCGATTTTGCCTTGGATGGTGCCGTCTTCGACTGCCTTGATGATGGAGGCCAGGTTGCTGCCTCTGCCAGAGGCCAGGACCCCGATGGACAGCTTAGACAAAATCAACGCCTCGCTCTCCTGCAACACACTCGCCGATCACATAAGCCCGCTGTCCGAGAGCAGTCAGAGTGCTGCAGACAGCTTCTGCCTCCTCTGCCGGCACTATCACAGCCATGGCGATCCCCATGTTGAAGGTGTTGTACATTTCTTCCTCAGAGATCTTCCCGAGCTCTGCCACAACGTCGAAGATGGGCAGCACCGGCCAGGAGCCCAGCTTAATCCGGGCCCTGGTGCCTTCGGCCATGGCCCGGGGAAGGTTTTCCGGCAGGCCCCCGCCTGAGATATTTGCCACACCATGGAGGTTGAATTTGCGCTTCAGTTCCATAATCTCCCTTGCGTAGATGCCTGTTGGCTCCAAAAGCTCCTGGTAGAGTGGACGGCCAAGTCTGGGATCTACGTGATCAATGTCCCAGCCTGCCAGCTTGAAAAAGACGTGCCGGACCAGAGAATAACCGCTTGACTGCAGGCCTGTGGAGCCGATGCCGATGATCTTGTCTCCTGGCTGAACTCTGCTGCCGTCGATGATCTCGTCCCGCTCTACAACCCCAACAGTAAAGCCTGCAAGGTCGTATTCGTCTTCAGGGTAGAAACCGGGCATCTCTGCAGTCTCGCCGCCGATTAAAGCGCAGCCTGCCTGCCTGCATCCTTGGGCGATCCCCTCCACGATCTGAGCAGCTCTTTTCGGATCCAGCTTCCCTACTGCCAGGTAGTCCAGAAAGAACAGGGGCTCTGCCCCCTGGCAGATAATGTCGTTGACGCAGTAGGCAACGAGATCCAGGCCTACTGTATCGTGTTTGTCTGCCATAAAAGCGATTTTCAGCTTAGTCCCCACCCCGTCAGTTCCTGAGACCAGCACAGGTTCTCTATATTTGCCCAAAGCGAACAATGCGCCAAAGCTGCCTAGATCTCCCAGCACTTCCGGGCGGTAAGTGCTTCTGGCAGCGTTTTTGATCCTTTTCACCAGTTCGTAGCCAGCGTGAATATCCACCCCAGCCTCTTTGTAGGTGGCACCATTATTGTCCATTCTCTGCACCCTCCCCTTTTTCGCAATCACAGCAAGCCCCAACCAGGGGGTAGTCGCCGTTGAAGCACGCAAGGCACAGCCGCTCTTTGGGCAGGCCAATGGCCCCAACCAAACCTTCCACACTGAGGAAGCGAAGGGTATCAGCGCCGATCAGGCGCCTGATCTCCTCAAGATCGTATTTTGCTGCAACCAGATCCTCCTTGGAAGTATCGATTCCGTAGCAGCAGGGATAGCGGTAGGGGGGACATGCTGCGTACATGTGCACCTCTTTTGCTCCAGTCTCCTTCAGGAGGCGGACGATTTTGGCGCTGGTCGTGCCCCGGACTATGGAATCGTCGATGATCACGATCCTCTGGTCTTTAATCACAGCTTCAATTGGGTTGAGCTTGATCCGCACTCCCAGCTCCCGCAGCTCCCTGCTCGGCCCGCTGAAGGTTCTGCCGATGTAGCGATTTTTCAAGAGGCCAATTTCAAAGGGCAGTCCTGAGGCCTCGGCAAAGCCCATGGCAGCCGGTGTCCCTGAATCCGGCGCTGCGATCACAATATCTGCATCCACAGGCGCCTCATGCCAGAGGGCAGCGCCGATGCGCTTGCGCACCTGGTGGACGTTCTGTCCCAGAAGATTGCTGTCTGGACGGGCAAAATAGACGTACTCAAAGGCGCAGAAAGCTTCCCGCTTTTCTTCTGCGTAGCGGCGGAAGCGCACTCCTCCCTGCTCGATGATCACCATCTCGCCTGGTTCGATCTCCCGAATAACTTCCGCGCCGAGGTTAGTCAGGGCGCAGCTTTCAGAGGCCAGAATGTAACCATCCAAGCGCGCACCTAACACCAGCGGCCTGAAGCCGAAGGGATCCCGCACGCCGATTAATTTGTCTTTTGCCAGGACCACCAGGGCAAAGGCACCTGTGAGTTTTTGGGCTGTTTTCACCAGGGCATCTTCCAGGCTGCCGCCCTGTTGGGCCATGAGGTGGACGATGAGCTCAGTATCAGTTGTGGTATTGAAGACAGCACCGCTTCTGGCCAGCTGCTGCCGCAGTTCTGCAGAATTCACCAGGTTGCCGTTGTGGGCAAGGGCGACCTGCCCAAAAGCGCTGTCCACAGCCAGGGGCTGTGCGTTTTCCGGAAGGTTTGTGTCGCTTGTGCTGTAGCGGACATGGCCGATGGCAGCATGTCCCTTGAGCTCCTCCAGTATTTCATCAGAAAAAACCTTAGGCACCAGATCCGAGCCTTTGTGCAGCCGCAGCTGGGTGCCGTCTGAAACTGCCATGCCGCTGCTTTCCTGGCCGCGGTGCTGGAGGGCAAATAAGCCCAGATAGGTCAGGGGAGCTACTGCCACATGATCCTGGCAGTAGATCCCAAAAACTCCGCATTCCTCATTGAGCTTTCTTTTCAACCTACTCCTCCCCCAACAGTCGTTCTAAGCCAGAAGACCACAGATCCAGCATTTCACTGACACGAGTTGAGATCACTTTCTCCTCGCCCAGCTCCACTGTGAATTCTTCTCCTTCAACCCGGCCGAGAAGGCTGATGCTGACTCCCTGCTTTTCAGCAAGTCCCCTGAGGGCGTCGTAATTTTCCTCAGGCAGAGACACAACGTACCTCGCCTGGGACTCGCCAAAGAGCAGGCTGTCCCTTCTTTCGGGGCAGTATAGTTTCACCCTTGCTCCCAGCTTTCCTGCCATGGCGCACTCTGCAAGGGCAATGGCAAGGCCTCCGTCGCTGATATCGTGGCAGGAGCTCACAAGGCCTTTTTCAATCAAGCTTCTGCAGAACTCGCCGTTGCGCTTTTCAAGCTCCAGATCCAGCTCAGGGCCGGGTCCTGCCACAAGCCCGTGCTGGACCGTGAGGAACTCGCTGCCGCTGAGCTCGTCCTTGTTCTCTCCCACCAAAAGAATGAGATCGCCTTTGTTCTTGAAGCCAATTGTGGCATGCTTCTCAGCATCTTCCAAAAGGCCCAGCATGCCGATAATTGGCGTGGGATAGATGGCCTCGCCGTCTGTTTCGTTATACAGGCTCACGTTGCCGCCTGTCACGGGTGTTCCAAGGGCCTCGCAGGCCTCTGCGATCCCCTGGACTGTTTCCTTCAGCTGCCAGTAGATCTCGGGCTTTTCCGGATTGCCGAGATTCAAGCCGTCTGTAATGGCAATTGGTTTGCCGCCGCTTGCGTAAATGTTGCGGGCAGCTTCTGCCACAGCCTGAGCTGCGCCAACTCTAGGATTTTGATAGCAGTAGCGGCCGTTGCAGTCAACTGTGATGGCAATGCCCCGCTTTGTGCCGGGGAGCCTGAGGACTGCCGCATCAGAACCGGGACCCACCAGAGTCCGCAATTGTGCGTGCTGGTCGAACTGCTCCCAAATCCACCTGCGGCTGACAATATTTGGAGAAGCCAAGAGCTTCCAGAAAGCGTCCTGGATCTCTTCTTGTTTCAGGTCTTCAAGCTGGTTGAAATCAAAGCTCCAGAGCTCGTCCAGGTACTCTGGCCTTTTCGCTTCAGGGACATAGGACGGTGCGCCGTCTGTGGAGAGGGATTTGGCAGGCACCTCTGCTGCCACCTCTCCGTGGTGGAAGACCCTCAGCATGCCGTCATCTGTGACACGCCCAACCACAACAGCATGCAGGCCCCACTTTTCGAAAATTGCCTTCACCTGATCTTCCGCGCCTGCTTTGGGGACCACCAGCATCCGCTCCTGGGACTCTGAGAGCATGATCTCGTAGCTGCTCATCCCTTCATCCCTCTGGGGGACAACTGTCAGGTCCATTTCGATGCCGCTGCCGGCCTTGCTGGCCATCTCTGCAGAAGAGCTGGTGAGCCCTGCAGCTCCCATGTCCTGTATGCCGACGACAACCCCGCTTTCGATGAGCTCCAGGCAGGCTTCAATGAGGAGCGTTTCTGTGAACGGATCTCCAGCCTGGACAATGGGCAGCTCTCCCTCGTCCTCCTCGCTGAACTCTGCTGAAGCGAAAGTCGCACCGTGAATGCCGTCTCTGCCTGTGGTGGAGCCCACCACCATTACAGGATTGCCGACGCCGCTTGCAGTTGCTCGGGTTAAGAGCTCGTGGCGCACCAGGCCAACGCTCATGGCGTTGACGAGGCAATTGCCTCTGTAGCAGTCTGCAAAGGAGATCTCACCGCCCACAGTGGGCACGCCTGTGGCGTTGCCGTAGTCGCCGATTCCTGCCACAGCGCCCCGCACGAGCCTTCTGACGTTTTCATCTCTGGGATCGCCGAAGCGCAGGGAGTTTAGGCTTGCGATTGGCCTGGCCCCCATGGTGAAGATATCCCTGAGAATCCCGCCTACGCCTGTTGCTGCACCCTGGTATGGTTCAATGGCTGAAGGGTGGTTGTGGCTTTCCACTTTCATCACTATGGCAAGGCCGTCGCCTATGTCTATGGCGCCTGCGTTTTCGCCAGGGCCGATGAGGACTCGCTCGCCCTTTGTGGGAAAGAGTTTGAACAGGTGCCGGGAATGTTTATATGAGCAGTGTTCGCTCCAAAGCACAGAATACATGCCCAGTTCCGTGTAGTTGGGTAGCCTGCCTAAAAACTCGCAAATTCTCTCGTACTCCTGATCTTTCAGCCCCATGGAGCGCCAGGCTTGCTTTTCCTTGATTTCCTGAGGGGTCAACATTATGCCTTCACCCTTTCAGCTAAAAATTCGATGGCTGACTGAAAAAGGCCCAATCCCCCTGTGCTGCCCAAAGCAGCTTCGCAGCTGCGCTCAGGATGGGGCATCATCCCCAGCACATTGCCTCCCTGGTTGATAATGCCGGCGATGTTGTCCACAGAACCGTTGGGGTTGGCCTCTTCTGTGGCATTGCCAGCCTCGTCTGTATAGCGGAAGACGATTTGATTGTTTTCCTGGAGCTTCTTAAGACTCGCAGGATCCAGATAATAGTTTCCTTGTCCGTGGGCGATGGGCATCTGAATGATCTGTCCCTGGGCATAGCAGCCCGTAAAGGGGGTGTTTGCGTTCTCAACTTTCAGTGTCTGCTGCCTGCAGACGAAGCGGAGGCTGCTGTTTGGCAGCATGGCCCCCGGCAGAAGTCCAGTCTCGAGGAGGATCTGAAAGCCGTTGCCGATTCCAAGCACGAGGCCCCCTTCTTTCGCAAACTCCCGCACCTTATCCATGATAGGTGAGAGGCTTGCCAAAGCCCCAGGGCGGAGGTAGTCGCCGTAGGAGGAACCCCCTGGCAGGATGACGCACTGTGCATCCTGAAGGGAAGTATCCCGGTGCGAGATGGAGGCAGCCTCCTGCTTTAGGACCTCCTTGAGCACGTATAGGTAGTCATCGCAGCTGGAGCCTGGGAAGGCCACCACAGCAAACTTCATCTAGAGCACCTCCACAAGCTGGTAGGTGTACTCTTCCAGCACAGGATTAATCAGGACCTTCCGGCAGATTTCGTCCACCTGCCTGTCAGCTTCAGCCCGCTGTGGTGTGTTCACCACTAATTCCACGTATTTGCCGATTTGAACCTGTTCCACTTGAGAGTAGCCTAATTCCCCCAAAGTCTTTTCCACTGCTTTGCCCTGGGGATCCACTACCCCTTCTTTCAGCGTGATCCGAATCTCAGCTTTCCACATTTTTATGCGCCCCCCTTATTTTTCGCTCAATCTGCGGTATACTTCTTCGTAAGCCTCAGCTACGCCGCCCATGTCCCTGCGAAAGCGGTCTTTGTCAAGCTTTTCCCTGCTCTGCCTGTCCCAAAAACGGCAGGTGTCTGGCGAGATCTCATCAGCAAGGAGAATCTCCCCATCCTTCGTTCTGCCAAACTCCAGTTTGAAGTCCACTAGAATGAGGTCTTTCTCTAGAAGGTGCGGCTCCAGGATGGAGTTCACAAGCAGGGCCTGCTCCTCGAGCTTGTCCATCTCCTCGCAGGAAGCTGCCCCTAAAACCAAAACGTGGTGCCTGTTCACCAAAGGATCCCCCAGGGAATCGTCTTTGTAGTAGAATTCCACAACAGTCCGGGGAAGCTTTTCCCCTTCAGGAAAGCCCAGCCTTTTGGCAATGCTGCCTGCAGCAATGTTGCGGACCACAACCTCCAGGGGAATGATTTCAACTTTTCTCACCAGCATTTCCCGGTCATTGAGGGTTTCGAGGTAATGGGTCTTGACGCCGTTTTCTGCTAAAAGTTCGAAAAAATAAGTGCTGATTTTCAGGTTCAAGGGACCTTTGCCCTGGATCTGGGCGCGTTTGGCGCCATCTCCAGCTGTGGTATCGTCTTTGTAGTAGACGATGAGCTGGTCTTCATCAGGGGTGCTGTAGATGATCTTTGCTTTTCCTTCATGGAGCTCGGCAACTTTACGCATTTTCTTCACCTCTTTGATCTAAATATTGTTCCCACCTTTGACAGATGGTTTCAACTTTTCTCACGCTAGCGCCCAGATATGTTTCAGGAGAGATCAGGATCTCCTTTTGCTGGGCTGTGAGTTTGGAAAGATACGGCTCAAGTTCCTCTGATGAGGCTACGAGCTCAGGCAGCTGTTTGCCTTCCTGCTCGGCCTTTAAGGTGAGCTTGCGCACGCATTCGTGTGCGTCTGGATGCCCTGCAGTAGCTAGAAGAATGTAGAGGGGCTCTGCGATCACCATTTGGCTCGTGCTCTCGAAGTTTTCCCGCATTCTCTTCCTGTCCACAGCTAGTTTCCCGAGGACCTTGGTAAGGCGCTTGGCAGCCAGGACAAGTCCAGCCACCATCTCCACCAAAAAGCGCTGGGAGGCCGAGTTTGTCAAGTCCCGCTGGTGCTCTGAGATCTGGTCCATGTACATGGTGATGATCCGCGGGGCGAACTCCTTCCAGAGGCTTTTGACGTGTTCGAAATTCCAAGGATTGCGTTTGTGAGGCATGGTGGACGAGCCTACCTGGTCTTTGGCAAAGTATTCTCCCACCTCGCTGATCTCTGTCCGCTGCAGGTGCCTGAAGTCGTCAGCCAAATTGGCCAGGACGCCAAAGGTTGAGGTTATTGCATGAATAAAATCTGTGAGGTATTCAGGCTGCACAACCTGTGTGGAGGTTTCTGAGGGCAGAAGTCCTACTTCTTCCAGGACTTCTTTTTCGAAAGTTTCCGGGTCGTCGAAAAACAGGGAGCTTGCGTTGTAGGCGCCGACTGCGCCGGCAAATTTTCCCCGCAGGTTTCTTGCGGTCTTTTCAACCAGCTTGATTCGCTCTCCCAGTCTGCTCACGTACTGGACTACAGCAAAGCCGAAGGTGATGGGCACTGCGTGCTGGCCGTGGGTCCTGCCCATCTGCAGGGTGTTTTTTTCTCTGCGTGCGATCTCGATCAGCAGCCTCTCCAGCTCCACTAGAGCCGGCAGCACCACCTTCTCTGTAGCCTCTCGAAACCGGATGCTGTTGGCAGTATCCACAATGTCCATGGAGGTGGCAGCCAGGTGGATGAAAGGCTTGACATCATCTGCCACCCGGGCTCTTATACAATTGACTAAAGCGCGAATGTTGTGTCTGGTCTTCTCTTCTTCAGCATACACTTCCTCTGGCGTGATCTGCTCAATAGCCTTTTGGACCTGTTCTGCTGCCTCCTCAGGGCACAAGCCCCGCCTCGCCAGTACCTTAACCAGCGCTGCTTCCACTTCCAGCTGGTAGCGGATAAGGGCACCTTCGGAAAGGTAGGTGCTCAGCTCCTCTGCCAGCTTCGGATCAGAGAGGTAGTAGCGGTGATCCAAAGGACTGAGGTTGGCAAAAATGTCTCTCTGCATTTTTCTCCCTCCAATTAAAAAAGGCGGGTAGGCATCGAAACCTACCCGCCCGGGCTTTTATCCCTCTACGGTGTAACATTCCTATATGGAATGCCTGTGCCACTTGGTCCAGACCTTCCCCAAGGAAGCGGAACCCTAGGCACACTTTCATCGTCTTTATTTTACCAACGGAAAAAGCTCCTGTCAACTGCACAGNNCCTTTCTATAGCATGAATTAACAAGGTTTTTTTACAGTTGAATCGTGCTTTCTTGAGGTTTCTTGGTTTTAAACTATTTGCTGGCAACAGTACTTTTTAACACTAACTCTGACTATCACTACAACGAAATTTTGAAAAAGTGATAGACGTAACGGATCTTTTATGATAAAATCAAAATGAGGACCTGAAGAACAGTGAAATATCTGCGCTGGGTACCTCTATGCCTAAAAATAGAAAGGATCCATTACTATGCCATTAAAAAAAATAATTGAAGTAAATGAAAAACCCTTTGTTAAAGATTTATCTGAGATAAAAACGGAACTTAAAATCAAGCTCGTCAACCGAACAGAACATGAGAAAACGTGGAACCATCTTATGAAGTCTTACCATTACCTTAGTTATAACCAAACCATCGGTCCAAGGGTTAAATACCTAATCTGGTATAGAGATCGGCCGCTTGCAGCCATTGGTTATAAACAAGGCGCTTACCACTTAAAAGCACGTGACGAAATTATTGGCTGGAATAAAGAAAAGCGAAAAGAACTATTGCGTCACGTTTTAAATAATTACCGTTACCTAATCCTACCATGGGTGCAAGTTAAAAATCTTGCCTCCCATATAATTGCTCTATCCATCAGGGAACTAAAAAAGGATTGGATGAACCTCTATGGTGTCGAGCCTTATATTTTAGAAACCTTTGTTGATTTTGAGCATTATAAAGGAACTTGCTATAGAGCCGCAAACTGGGAATATGTTGGAAAAACTAGCGGCTATGCTAAGATAGTGTCATGGAGAGCGACAAAATGCTGGGAATCCCCCTTGGAATGCCGGATGTTGAGAACGCCCTGAATTAGGTCCACATCGCTCGTATGGAGCATTCTCGCCTCGTTAGTTCGTATCCCACTACTGTACAGAAGACGAAAGAATACTGGCACGACGATCTTGCGCGTAAGAACCGCAGTAGTGCAAGGCGTAGATGGCAGGCTGTCGCATGCTCGGAAGAAGTTCTCAAGTTCAAAGTCCGTAAAAGCATGGGGCACGTAGGTGGAAGGCTCCTTCTTTGGGATGTCCGGCTCTACTATATCTGCCATCTCCCGCTCTCTTAGGTAGCGAGTGAAGTTCGAAATGATGTATATCCTCGTTCTGCAACTATTGTTTGTCTCTGTGGGGCGCTGAGCGCACCAACCATCTACTATTTCCTGGGTCAGCTTCTCCGAATTTGGGAACGACTTTGTGCAATAACGGTCGAAAGATAACAGGTTTTTTTCATATGTTCCGTTCCACCGCCTAGATACTTTCTGAAAAACAATGAAAGTTTCCATTACTGGAGCAAGAAAGGAGTTAAACCTATTCATTGGCGAACACCCCCTCGGGCACTGGAAAGCGGGCTATGCTAAGAGCGCATTCCTTGAGGTGAACGAAGTCTGCCGAGAGGTAGACCTCCACAGATTCAGGTTCTTTATGCCCGAGAGTATCGCTGATGATTGCTTGGGGTATCCCATTGCCTAAAAGGGTGGTCGCAAGGTTATGACGAAGGAGGTGAAAACCTTTCCTATCACCTTTTGCCTGACGTATGCCAGCATTCGCCATGATTTTAGCTGACACATCAAACATTGCGCCGCTCCCCAGTCCTTTGCAAGGTGCTTTTTGAGTCAAAAACAAAGAAGGGCAGTCGACTGCGGGACGTTCGTTAGTCAGATAATCGTAGATGGCGTTACCAACAATTGCAGTTAGAGGAAGCTCCAAAGGTTCATCTGTTTTCTGTTGTTTGACCATTATAATATCGCATTCCCAGTTGATCGAATTCAACTTCATGGCTGCAATATCGCAACTCCGCAAGCCTGTATAGTATGCAAGTTTCCCGATCGCCCTATCGCGTAGAGTAAGCGAATTAGACATATCTTCCAACGCATCAAGGAAATCTTGCTTTTCCTGCGCAGTAAGATATTGTATGTTTTTCTTTACTCTCCTCGTCGCGGGAAGGAAGGTCAGCACTTTCCTACAGGCATCTGGACTCAATGGGGTATAGACCTTGAGAACAGCAGAAATACATGTTCTATGCTCGTGGCTTTTGGGCGGTTCTCCATCGGATGACACGAAAAGCGATATTACCGCTTCCCCTGTGATATCTTCTAGTTTTCTGATTCCAGCCTCCTGCAACGAGAGCAGAAAGGAAGCAGCATTGTAAGCCACTTTACATATAGTGGACTCTTTCTTGCCACGTTTCCGTTCTTCCGTGCTGTAGTAATCAATCAGCGATCTGAATTCGGCTACTAACATGGGGTATGAGCCTCTTCTATGAAGTTCAGACCGCTTCCCATCTGGATATTTTCCGTGAAGATCAAATTCCATGATCGCACCAAGGAGAACACGTTTCTTCGCGAGACTGCCAGGGGATAGAGAAATTACTTCATAATCTCGGTATACGTCACTGTAACAGCTCCAGTCTTTGGTATTGGCTGCTGTCAGGATTTTCTGAATTTCTGCCTGCAAGTCGCCAATGTACCTTTGCGAGTAACCAGTAGCTTCCATGTGTGAAATCAGCTTGGGATAATTAGTTCTTAGATTTTCCACATTCACAAGGATGACCTCCTATCAAATTATTGATAGAAAGATCATACCATATAAAATCCAAACCTTTTCTGACGAGAAAGAGGTTGGTTATGCGGCTTTGCTCCGATAGGTTTGGATTTTATTTTTGTTTGGATAACGAGTATTGTCATATACCATGCGCTTATAGACATTGTCAAGGTGCTCGAAGAAAGCGGCATGAGATTCAAGGAAGCATGCTGTATCTTGCTTGTGAAATAATTGCGCGTAACGGTAGTTTCCTGCAGCTCCAGTGAAAACGGACATTTGCAGTTTGATCAACTTTCCGCAAATCTCTAGCTTTGCTTCACCCCAATCAAATTCACAGACGTCGCCTGGATTATAGTGCGCCTTAATAAATGCCTCTGAGGACTTGTTAAGCAGAGTTCTAACGGTATTACAGACCGTGCTATAGCCAATATCGAACCCATCAGCTTGTAGGGCTTCGTGAATATCAATATTTTTCTTCTGTATCCTTCTCTGGCCGTTCAGTCTCTTCCTTTCGTTGTCATCTAAGTGCCCCTGGATGGCAGCAATGATCTCAGGTGTAAGCTTCCGTTTTGTCCTTGTACTAGTGTCATACTTTGGGGCCGTAACAATATTATCAGTAAGCTCTTTGGGATCCAATTCTGGATTGTTCTCTAAAATCTTGGCTCTGGTTTCTTCATACTCGACGATATATTTCTTAACTATTCTTCGTGAGATCCCTGTTTCACGAGCAATAGCTCTCTGAGATTTCCCTGTTCTATAGTGGTCGATAATGATGATTTGTTTCTCGTGCAGTGCGATCAGTCTCCTCCCGCCCTTCTATGTGTTTGGCTTGATTTTAGCACATAGAAGCATAGTGTTATTAGTATGCATGTGTGTTCGGTTAAGGGAAGAGTCATACTTTTTCTAGGCAATTTTTAATTGATCTTCCGTTTTTCTTAAGGGGGAATTGTCGTTTTTGAATTAAAGGACGGTGTCAAACCCCTAAAACATAAAGGCTTTTTCTACTAGTACAGATAACAGAAAGGTCGAGAGATACCTTAACCGAACACGCATGTATTCCGATGTTTTTTTGTATCAATGATTCCTGCTGGCATCATTATCCACAAGATCAGTTATTTGATTTAATGGAAGAACACAAATTGCTGTTCCCGGATTTTGTTCGTCCTAAAGGCAAATATATTCCCAATTATCGCTTGGTAGCTAGAGCGGGAGAGCCGTACACCGACGACTTTGGCTGTGTTTGGACAACCACCGAAAACGGAATAACAGGCACGGTAACCGAACATCCTCTAAAAGATTGGGAAGCCTTCAAAACTTATCAGCCTCCTGACCCTAGAACCTGTATGG
>LSQX01294888.1_pt2 | contig 19303 bp, 23 predicted proteins | sample 654561 | NCBI WGS metagenome assembly LSQX01 (sample SAMN04489861, study PRJNA283612) | anaerobic digester metagenome | isolation source: 4 biogas reactors fed with cattle manure at either 37C or 55C with and... | place: Denmark: Kongens Lyngby | collected 2014
TGCGTGTCTACCTATTCCACCACCTGAGCCAGGTATGGGGCTATTGCCTTGGAGTTGCAAATGTACGAAATAATTGGAGTTTGGCAATATCATATAAAAAAATGCTGCCCGACAAAGCCGGGCAGCATAAATCACTTTAAATTGAGTAGTGAACTGTTAGTTAAAATACTTGTTGTTCAAAACTACTTTTCTCAACTCATTCTGGTTGCCTTCATAAACATCCAGACCCTTGGTTTTTTCAAGATACTTCTGAGCATTCTTGGAGTCACCCTTGAGGAGGTAGCAGCAAGCAATGTTGTTCATAACTTCGTCTGAATCACCGGCCTTCTCATAGTATGCTATTGCCTGATCATAGTTACCGGCATCAGCTTCAGCCTTTGCAGCAATTGCATAGAGACTCTCGTTGTCATAGATCTCTACGGCTTTTTCGAGTACCTCGGGATCGGGATCAACTGCGAGAAGCTGGATGTAATCGTTCTCTGTGAGCTGGTAAGGATCATTTCTGAACAATACCATAGCATGCTCTCTGTTAAAGCCCTTGAGTTGGTATGAAACAGTACAGTCAGCAAAACGTGACCTCGGATATACCTGATCAAAAATCACTCTGTAGGGTCTGCCCCTGTCAATTCTCTTTATAGCAGCTTCTCTGGCGTCCAGGTTGGCATTGTTTGCTATTGCAGCCTCGAGCTCATCCTTCGAAGCCTTTACAGTAGGATCATCGGTAGTTGCGATAAAGTCAATCACATCATCCCAGTACTCACCATTACCGGATACCAGGTAAATGCTCTCGGGGAAGTCGTATTTACCTGCAATGATACCCTTGAGAGTAGCAGCACGTCTTTCAGAAAGTCTCTGATTGTAGGCCACTGTTGCCTCAGGAGATGCCCAACCACCGATCTGAATACTTGCAACTGTAAAGTTAGGTTGATTGAGTGTACCCAGAAGTGCGAGAGCATCCTGGTTCTCGAGATAAGACTCAACAGACCTGGAAACATTTACAGGATAATAAAGTTTGGTCTTGAGAGCCCTGATAGGGTCGATATCAACCAAAACGGGAGTAACTGAAGTCCAGAGAGGATCAACTACGAGCGGTTTGCTGAGATAAGGAACATCGCAAACCTCTTCGGTACCGCACAAGTTTTCAATACAATCGGGATTGTAAGTGCCCTTCTGTGTGGTCACTGTAAATTTGGCGTCATCCATCCATTCCTCATAGGGAAGAAGAGTGTTTGTTTCGATAGTGAGGTATTCTCCCTTCTTCGCAGTGTAGAATTTTACACGGTTGGGGTCGCATACCTTGTAGAGTTGCTCTTCAACCCACATACTACGATACCTTTCTCCGGGAGCGCTGATGACCAGAATCTCGACAACCTTCTTGGCTTTGGTATCAGCATCCCTTACAGCCGGAGTCAGAATCAGCGCAGTACACTGTTCGATAACGTCGGGAGCTACTGTGATGGTGTAGTTGGTAACCAGGCCTGTAAGATCCGCATTGGGAGCAATGTCTTTTACAGCCACTACAATTTTGCCTTCACAGAGTTCAACCTTGTCAGCCTTGGCGTTAGCAGAGAATGTTGTAACAAGCAGCACAGCCGCCATTAGCAAGAATTTACCCATTTTTTTCATCATGTTTTGTTTTAAGTTACTTATTATTAATCTTCTTGTTAATCGTTAATGCTCTTTTTTCGATACAATTGGCAATGCCAAAGATAGGAAATAATTTGTAAATAATAATAATATTTTTTAAATATTTTTCATCTGCAATGCATCGGAGGGTTGGATTTTGGAGTTTCGAGTTCTGAGTTCCGAGTTCTGAGTAAATTTTTTAGTATGAAGTTGTGGGTATTTAGTATTGATAATATGGACGTGAAATATTAGTTATTGGATATAAATCGTTGCCCTTTGGGGTATAATCTTCATTGTTTATTACCAATTGCACATGTAAATTTATAATTTTCCCAAACTATTCACTCTTAAGCCTTTACTCAGAATTTAATCGTAACTCAAATATCAAAACTCGCTAACTCAGAACTAAATACTCCATACTCAGAACTAACCCTATGCCTGGCGTTTTATAGAAGCTATATGAATAAGCTTGAAAAGTTCTTCTATAAATTCCGGATCGAGGCCACGGGATAGTGCACCGCTACGTGTCTTCTCAAGAATCTCTTCCCAACGTTGTTGCTGCAGAATAGTAATATTGCTCTGCCGCTTCTGTTCGCCTATCTGATCTACCACTCCCATTCTGAGTTCAAGTATTTCCAAAATGTTGTCGTCGAGCGAATCGATGCGTGCCCTGAACTCCTGTAATCTTCTACTTAATTCTTCGTCTTCAGGAACGCTGCTGCGTATTTGAATATTGTCGAACATCCGGGCCAGAGAGCCCGGCTCAATCTGTTGTTCTGAATCACTGAGTGCAGAGTCGGGGGATATGTGACTCTCGATAAAAAGTCCATCAAAGCCCAGATCCATTGCCATCTGCGATACTTCGTAAAGAAGCTCGCGCTTGCCGGCTATATGGCTGGGATCACAAAGTATCCTCAAATCGGGACGTTTGCGCATAAGGTCAATTGGCACCTGCCACTTAGGCTCGTTGCGGTAACGACCTTTCTCATAGAAAGAAAAACCCCGGTGAATAACAGAAATGTCTTTAATGCCTGCCATTTCAAGCCTTTCAACGGCCCCGAGCCATAGGTCAAGGTCTGGATTGAGGGGGTTTTTCACAAAAACAGGGATATCCACTCCCTTAAGGACGTCTGCCAGATCCTGTACTGCGAAGGGGTTAGCCGTTGTGCGAGCTCCGATCCAAATCATATCGATACCGGCCTTTAGCACTGCTTCCAGGTGGGCTGCTGTTGCCACCTCTACAATGACTTTCAGACCGGTTTCGCGGCGCACTCGCTGCAACCAGGGAAGGCCTCTCTCTCCCACCCCTTCAAAAGTACCGGGACGGGTGCGAGGTTTCCATAATCCCGCTCTATAGGCTATGTGGCGGTAATCTTTCCTGCCAGCAAAAATATCAACAAGAGCAGATGCTGTAGCCAGCACCTGCTCTTCTGACTCGGCACTGCAGGGTCCGCAGATGATTTGTATCATTATACTGTCATTATCTCCTTCTCTTTATCGGCAAGCAAGTCGTCAACATTCTTGGTATAGGTATCGGTCTCTTTCTGAATGTCAACTTCGGAAACTTTTACCACATCCTCGGGCATCCCCTCTTTTTGGAGCTTCCTAAGTATATCTATAGCTTCGCGACGAGCATTGCGAATGCTGATCTTGGCATTTTCGCCGGCAGTTCTTGCTGTCTTTACCAATTCGCGACGACGCTCCTCTGTCAGAGCAGGTACATTGATACGGATCTGTTCTCCATTATTCTGTGGAGTAAATCCTATATTGGCATCCATAATGGCCTTTTCAATGGCAGGAATCATCTTTTTATCCCAAGGCTGAATGATAATGGTCTTGGCATCGGGGGTATTGATGCTGGCTACCTGGGGAACGGGGGTCATCGATCCGTAATAATTGACCATAACTGCGTTGAATACCGCCGGATTGGCCTTGCCTGCACGGTAGGTTTTGAGATCTTCGTCCAGAAACTCCACGGCCTCAGCCATCTTTTGACTGGTCGAAGCAATGATTTCTTTTGCTTTCTCTATCATCATTATCAGTTTTGAATATTAAATAATCGTTTTAACATGGTTTGAGACTATCGTGCCCACCTCCTCTCCGGCAACGAGCCGTTTGAGGCCGCCTTCTTCGTTTATGTTGAAGACAACAACAGGCATATCGTTCTCTCTGCAAAGAGTGAATGCGGTCTGATCCATCACACGAAGATTATCCTCAATAACTTTGTCAAATGTAATGGAACGATATCTCACCGCATCCGTATGTTTTTTGGGATCCTTGTCATAGACTCCATCTACTTTTGTGCCTTTCAAAAGGGCATCCGCGCCAAGTTCGCAGGCTCTGAGAGCTGCCGCGGAATCAGTAGTAAAGAAAGGGTTGCCTGTACCTCCGGCCACTACAGCCACTCCACCTTCTTCCATATACTCGAGGACCTCGTCACGCATATAATACCTCGCCATAGGACGCATCGGCGTGGCGGTGAAAACCTCCGCCTTAAGCCCCGCATTCCTTAACGAAAGGGAGAGTCCTATACTGTTAATGACAGTAGCCAGCATACCCATCTGATCTCCTCTAACCCGATCAAATCCGCGTTCCGTGCCGGCCAAACCCCGGAAAATATTACCACCACCGATGACAATGGCAACCTGCACACCACGGCGTACCACGGAAGCAACAGCCTCGGCATAACAAGCCATCACATCTTCATCGAGTCCTACTCCATCAGAACCTCCTATGGCCTCGCCACTGAGCTTCAATAAGATCCTGTTGTACTTCATACAATTGTCTATTGTTTGGTTTTTACAACTAACAAAAGTAGTTAAATATTATGATTTTTACAACTAAAGGTCTATATTTGCGCTCTCAAATTAAGATACAAAAATTGACTTATGGCAAATATATTCACTTCGTCCATCGGAAAAAAGGTTATCATGAGCATCAGCGGATTGTTCCTGATCCTTTTTCTTCTGCTTCACATGAGCCTGAACTTCACCTCCATCTTCAGTGAGGAGACATTCCGGCAAGTATGTGACTTTATGGCTCTCCCCATCGTAAGCATTCTGGTACCCGTGCTTGCTTTCGGATTTATAATCCACATCGTGTACGCATTTATTCTCACTCTCAGCAACATCAGGGCTCGTGGAGGCTATAACCGTTATGCAGTGCCCAATAAAGCACCTACCGATTCATGGGCTTCACGCAATATGATTGTTCTCGGTATCATCGTGGTTCTGGGTCTCGTTTTACACCTAACACATTTCTGGGCTGACATGCAGCTGGCAGAGTGGATGGGCAAAGAATCTGCCAACCCCAACGAGCTGATGACCGCCACCTTTGGAAATATATGGATTACCATCATTTATCTGATCTGGTTCGCAGCCATCTGGTTCCACCTTACTCACGGTTTCTGGAGCGCATTCCAATCCATCGGTCTGAGCAATACTATATGGTTTAAAAGATTGAAGGTGATCGGCATTGTGATAGTCACCGTGCTTATGGGAGGGTTTGCCCTGACAGCCATTTACGCCTACTTGAAAGCAAACGGAATAGTCTAGAGAAAAAGTTGCTGCATTATCCCATCCGAGACAAATAATCTCTCTTTCGGAATTCGGATAATGTCGCCTTCAGATATTATATCTCCGGTGCTCGTAAGATGTTCGAGCACCGGTTTTATTTTTGCCAGTCTCGAATTCTCAAGAGAGGAGAGAGAGAGGCCGGCAACTTTTCTTAATCCAAGCATTATCTGTTCATTGAATTTATCATCCTCCGACAGGATTTCATCGTTTCTTATCTTGAGCGAAACATTGCCCTCCATTGCCCCGATATAACTCTTCATATCTGCAATATTCGAGCAACGGCAGCTGCGACCGTCAAAAGAGTGCGCCGAAGCTCCCAACCCAAGATAGGGTACTCTCTCCCAATACGAGGAGTTGTGAATCGATTCTCGTCCGGGAATAGCGAAATTAGAGATCTCATACTGACGGTAACCTGCCTGCTCAAGCATCTGCTGCAAAATAGAATAGTGTGCAGCGCAAATCTCTTGAGGGGGCTCGTGGTAGTGGTCGGAATCGGCAAGCAAAGCAAGTTCAGTACCCGGTTCAATGCTCATCTGGTAACAGGAAACATGTTCCGGGGAAAGAGCAGTAAGCTGTGCAATATTATCTCTCCATTGCTCATCGGAAAGCCCTTCAAAACCAAAGATCAAATCAAGTGAAATATTGTTAAAACCAGCCTCCCGCGCCCTGATGAAAGCCTTAATTGCCTGAGCAGAAGTATGTCTGCGTCGCATCCAGACAAGATGTTCATCGCAAAAAGACTGAACTCCTATACTTAGTCTGTCGACTCCTGCACGACGCCATCCCTCAAGCTTTTGAGGGGTCACGTCATCGGGATTGGCCTCCAGGGTAAACTCATGAAGAATTTTGATTCCAAACGCATTGCGCACTACATCTGCCAGATCTGCGATCTCTTCAGCATCCAAAAGCGAAGGAGTGCCCCCACCCATGTAAATGGTATCGGGGAACACTCCTGCAAAAAAATCGACTCTTTCCGAAATCTCGGACTTCAGGGCATCCAAATAGCGCCTGTGCTGTACTCTGCCATTAATCTCCGAATAGAAATCGCAATAGAGGCAAAAAGAGGAACAGAAAGGCAAATGGATATAGATGCCCGCCATGACAGCGCTCTACCTCAAGAGCAGATCCGCACTGCCAAGTTTGATTTCTGAAGAGTAAACCTCAACATTGTAGATACCCTTCACGAAACCCTGGCCACTGGCAAAGTAGATGCAAACCTCTACCTCATCGCCCTGGTAATCAACCTCGCGTGAAGCAGAATAAATCATCTCCTCACCATCAACCGTAAAGATCCTTTGCTGATCGCCGGTCATCAGGATACCGTCGGGACCTTTCACTCTGATGTAGATAATCTTGGGTCCCTTCTCTGCAATAGAGTTCTCGATCAGACTGAGGCAGGTGCGAAGCTTCTCCACACGACTGCTGCGGTCTGTCTCCTTGTTGGAGGCATTGATAGCCGAAAGTACTACACCCCTGGCCTTTACCACTGCGCCGGCGGATGCCTTGGCAGATAAAGCCTCTGTGGTGGTTACCAGCTCGTCATACTGCTTACGACTCTCCTCAGCCTCTTGACGTGCTTCCGTCGCCTGCTGGCGCAGAGCGGTATTGAGGGTGTTGAGAGAATCTATTTGGACGATATAGCCTTTCATGATGGAACGAAGCGTGCCGAGCTCCTTTTCGTACTGACGAATTTTAGACCTGTTGGTAGCCTCGGTCTTCTGAAGACGCTCGATTAGCTGTCCAACCTTTTCTCTCTCTACATCAAGCGAGTCGTTGATCGCCTGATTGATGGAGGTAAGGGTGGCATAATCATTTTGGAGGGCAACCAGTTCAGTGGTAAGGTCCTCTTTTTCGAGATTAAGGTCCTTAACCAATTTGTGTTTGCTTACCCAAACAAATACCAGCACTCCCAGAAGGACTGCTGCCACAACGGATAATGTGATTACAATTTTTTTCATCATATAACTGTTTTGTGGTTTTCCTTATTATGCTACAAAAATAATTCCTTTTTTTGAAACATAGTATTAAATTTGCAGAAAACAGTCAAAACAAATCATTATTTACTAAACAATATGGCTATGAAGTATCTTATCCGCTCTATAAAGTACTTAATCTATTTCCTGATTCTATTTTTCATCATAGTGGGTTTACTATTCCTATGGCAGCATGCCAAGAATCCCGACATTACCTTTTCGGGACTTTTCCGGGAGGGAGCAATGCCTAAACTGGTCATTTTCTTTCTGCTGGTAGCTGCTATATACCCCGCACTGGGATTTGTCAAAAGAAAATTTCACCTCAACGGTGATTACTCAAAGTATGCAGATACTATCGAAGATACACTCAAGGATGCAGGATACGTAGTAGATAAAAAAGATGATGAAAAGGTTATTTTCAGACACAGCAAGGCGATGACACGCCTTACCAGAATGTATGAAGATGCCATAAAATTCGATCTGACGCAGGACCCTATTGTGGTTGATGGATTTCGTAAGGATGTGGATCGCATACTGCGCGCCATCAGTTACCGCATTACGCGCGGAGAAGAGGAAAATACCTCAAACGAGGCCTAATTATAACGAACAGCAAAAATGAAAGAAGTTGCAAGGTACACGGAACCCTATTTGGCTCACATTGCCAAAGGGTTACTTGAAAGCGAAGGTATAACCGCAGCGGTTCTGAATGAAAATTCATCACTGCCCGGCCTATGCAATATGTATGACGGGGCTATTAAACTGGTGGTGAATGACGAGGACTACGACCTGGCACTCAAAGTGCTGGCAGCCGACTCCAGTTCGGAATAAAACTCCTCGCCATACCTGAATATGATGGGATTCCTGAGAAATTTATAGACGGGGATCCCTTCTTTTCTGCCTTTTTCGAAAGCACAGTCACAGATTGGCCAACGATGGATGTTTAACGCAGTTAATCCACTTGATAGTTTGGAAACCCTGATGGGATAGAGGCGACAGGATATCGGCTTTGCGAAATCGCACCTTCCGGCACAAAATGCCCTCTCTATGGCACAAAAGCAGTTAGCGCCCTCAAACCTGGTATAGACGCACTCCTCTCTGTCACCGATAAGCGGTGTTACCAGATCACCATCCATATCTATCTCTGAAAAACCCTTCTTCTCTACCTGAGCACGTCCTTCAGCACTCATCCAGGCTGCATAGTTCGGGTATTCCGCTTTTAGAATATCAACTTCCGTCTCCTCCAGAGGTGCGCCGCTATCGCCCACAATACAGCAAATACCTCCGCATTTTTCGTAATCACAACTAAAATATTCGGTGAGGATTTCCAAAGAAACTAGTATGTCGCCTATCCGTATTATTGAAGGGTACATTTTATTTTTTTTGCAAAAATAAAGATAAGTTTCTAATTTTGGCCGGATTTATGCAATAGAGATTAGTAAACGAATTTAATTACAATATATGATGAAAAAGATTTTTGTTACATTTTTTGTTGCCCTCTTTACAATGGGCGTTTCAATGGCTCAGGATCTTGGTCAGGCAACAGAACTTTTCAACAATGCAGGTATGACACTTCAGGAGGGCAACGAGAGTGCCGCTTTGGATCTTTTCCAGAAGGCTATGGATATGGCCTTGCAACTTGGCGAAGAGGGTACCGCAATCGTTACCGAATGTAAAACAGTTATACCGCAACTTATGCTGAAGCTGGGCAAGGATATGATTAGAGATGGTAATATAGACGATGCCATAGTAAAGATCAAAAAGGCCGCCGAAAAAGCCACCGAATATGAAAACGAAGGTGTATTCCTTGAGGCAAACGACCTTCTCGGCCAACTCAAGATCAATCAACTGATGGGAGTTGCCAACGATCTGCTCACTGCGAGAGAATATGCTGAGGCTTATGAGGCATACAAAGATGTAATAGCTGTAGACCCCAATAATGCCAACGCATATTTCCGTATGGGACAAGCTGCTAACGCGGCCGACAATACTGACGCTGCAGAAGAAGCCTTCCTCAAGGCAAAAGAACTTGATGAGAGCATTGCAGATAATGTTGACAGACAGCTTTCAACCGTATTCATTAAAAAGGCTGTCGCCTGCCAGAGAGCAAAAGACCTCAAAGGTGCTATGGAAAATGCTCAGAGATCCATTGAGTTTAGTGATAACGCCAACGCTCAGAAGATTGTCGGTCTTTCAGCTCTCGGTCTGAAACAAAATACTGTAGCAGCAGAGGCACTCAAGGCATATCTCGCAATGAGCCCCGATGCAAGAGACAGAGTTCAGATCGTATATCAACTTGGAACAGCCCTAATCGGTGCCGGCCAGACCGGAGAAGCTTGCGGTTACTTCAAGGAAATTGCACAGGATCCCAAATGGGGTGAAGCTGCAAGATATCAGATAACCGTCCTTAAATGCAAATAGAGCTTGAGCTTCTCGCTCCGGCGCGTAATAAAAGTATCGGCATTGCAGCGATAGACTGTGGTGCCGATGCTGTATATATAGCAGGCCCCTCTTTCGGGGCCAGAGAGGCTGCAGGAAACTCCGTTTCGGATATACGAGAACTTGCGGACTATGCACATAGATACTCCGCGAAGGTATATGCGGTAGTCAATACTATTATCTATGATGATGAACTTGAAGCTGTCGAAAAACTCCTTTGGGAACTTTACAATGCCGGTGTAGATGCTTTCATAGTGCAGGACCTGGGCATTTTCCGAATGAAGAGACCTCCCCTGCCTCTTTTTGCCTCCACCCAAACACACATAAGAACCCCGCAACAAGCTCAATTCCTCTCCTCTCTCGGTTTTAAAAGGCTGATCCTGGAACGCCAGCTCTCACTTGCACAAATTAAGGAAATAAGACTTAGCACAACTTGCGACCTTGAATTCTTTATCCATGGAGCAATTTGTGTTTCTTACAGTGGACAGTGCTATCTGAGTCAACATCTTGCCGGCCGTAGCGCCAACCGCGGAGCCTGCATCCAGGCTTGTAGGTCAGACTACGATCTGGTGGACAGCAATGGCAAGGTACTTGTCAGAAACAGACCGCTGCTCTCACTAAAGGATTTGAATTTAAGTGCGCACATCCCCGCACTGATTGAGGCAGGCATCACCTCCTTTAAAATTGAAGGAAGGCTCAAGAACGCCTCTTACGTAAAGAATGTAGTGAAGGAGTATCGCCACATAATTAACGAATTTATTAGCAGCAATCCGCAATACTGCAAAGCATCTGCAGGTGAAATTCGCGGAGGATTTACCCCGGACATGGAGGCCACTTTCAATCGTGGCTACACTTCCTGTTTCATTGATGGGAGAAGGGATCTCTGGGCCTCTTCTGACGGAGCTAAATCTATGGGAGAGTACCTGGGAGAGATTGAATCCGTCAAAGGCAATTGGATTACCATCTCCCACGACAAAGAGCTCAAGAATGGTGACGGGTTGGCGGTTGTTTCCCCTTCGGGAGAAATCACCGGATTTCGGGCGGATGTGTGCGAAGGTAACCGTGTACGCATCAAAGATACATCCGCATTGACCAAAGGTATGAAGGTCTACCGCAATCTCAACACTGCTTTCGAGAAAGAGTTGGAGAATAATATGCCTAAACGATTGATTGAGGCTACCATCAACTACAGTTCTAAAGCAGGAGTAACTACCTTCGAGGCTGTCAGCTGCCGCGACAAGGCGACTTTCACTTTTGAGGACGATAATCCTCAGGCAGAAAAACCGGAACAAGCTCTGGAAACTCTTTCAAGGCAGTTAAGCAAAAATTCCGGGCAATATATTTTTAAGCTCGGAAATGTGGGTTTTGACATCATACGATTTTATCAAACTTCCGTGCTCAATGGCATCAGACGCCAACTTGCTGAGGCGCTTAAAGAGGCTACTCTACGCAGAATGGAAGAGAGCAAAAGGATACCGGCTGATGATATGGTTACTCAAGCGGCAGCCAAATATCCCGAAGAACATCTGAGCTATCTGGCCAATTGTTCCAACCATCTCAGCAAGGAACTCTATTTGAAGTGTGGAGTACAATCGGTGGATCCGGCTTACGAAATTGAAGCTCCTGAAGGAGTGCAAGTAATGCGAACAAAGTATTGTATCAAATATGAACTCGGACTCTGCCATAAACATCCGGATGGTAGAAAAAAAGCTGCTTCTGTCAGGGAACCGCTTTACCTGGCTAACAGGAATTATAAATTGAGATTGGAATTTGATTGCAAAAATTGCGAAATGATTGTAATTTTGTAGTTTAGACCAACAAGAGACGCAGAATGAGATTTGGAGATGTTATAGGAGATAAGGCACTCAAGGAAAATCTTATAAGGATGGTTGAGCAGAAACGGCTCTCTCACGCCATTCTTTTCAGAGAGGAACCTTGTGGTGGAGGTCTTGCTTTTGCCCTGGCGCTTGGTCAGTATGTCAACTGCCGGCACCGAAGCGACGTAGATTCCTGTGGTACCTGCCCTACTTGCAATCAATTTCAGAAGCTTATCCACCCCGACCTGCATTTCGCATTTCCTGTCAATAGTTCCAAGGATGTGGCGGAAAGTCAAAAAGGACGACCGATTTCCGACTATTTTATCGAAAACTGGAGGGAACTCGTGCTGAATGATCCTTATTTTACGGAACAAGACCTTTACGAAGCTATAGGTATTGATAATAAGAGCGGCAACATCAGTGTTCATGAGGCTAGACGTATCATCGAAAGGTTGATGTTACGCTCTTTTGAGGCCGATTACAAGGTGATGGTGATATGGCTTCCCGAAAAAATGAACCAGGAGTGTTCCAATAAGCTCCTCAAACTTCTCGAAGAGCCCACTGCAGGCACACTTTTCCTGTTGGTATCACAGGCCCCCGAGAAGCTCCTTACAACCATACGCTCAAGATGCCAGCTCATAGAGATACCTCCGTTGACCGAGGAGCAGCGTCAAAGCCACCCTCAGCTCACGTCACAGGATCCGGCTGAATATCGTGACCTGCTGACCGGACTTATTGAGGCCGGTATCTCCAAAAAATTGATTGATACCTTTGCCATCTGGGAAACACTCTCAGATATGGGCAGGGAGAAGCAGAAAGAATTCTGCCTCTACAGTGAAAGATTTATAAGAAAATTATATATGACCTCGCAGGGTCTGGAACAAATTGCGGAGGCGCTTCCTCAAGAGGAGAGTCAAATCCGCGACCTGGCATCCCGTATCAGACCCGGGTTTTACGAAAAAGCCCTTTCAGCTTTTGACCGCACGATATCGGCTATCGAAAGCAACACCAATTCCAAACTGACATTCTGCGATTTGTCAAACCGTTTGTTACTATACCTGTAATCATGGAAGAAAAAGACTTAAACAAAATATATGATTGTGCAAGAGGATGTGAAGTCGAAAGGACTGCACATGGCTCTTTACGCACCTCCTACAATCCGAGTTGCTGCAAACTTTCTGATTTTGACTGGATGCAGGGAATCTCTCAGGAACGCTATAAGGACCTATTTGAGGTAAGATTCAAAAATACCCGTAAAATCATCTTCAAGAATACTTCCGGACAACTTATCAAGACCGGTGATCTGGTGGTGGTGGAGGCTCCTACAGGCCACGACTTAGGAATTGTCACTCTCGAAGGCCCCGTGGTTGGACGTCAGTTGGTGCGTCACAATATAGATCCCTCCACATACGAATTCAGACGTATCTATCGTAAAGCGAAAATTCTTGATATTGAAAGATGGCAAGAGGCGATTGCACGCGAGCACAAAACGATGATCCGTGCACGTCAGATTGCCGCAGGCCTCGGACTTGATATGAAAATAGGTGATGTGGAATTTCAGGGAGACGGCACAAAGGCCATATTTTACTATATCGCAGATGAAAGAGTGGATTTCAGGCAGTTGATTAAGGATTTTGCAGAAGAATTCCACATCAGAATTGAGATGAAACAGATCGGTGCCCGTCAGGAAGCGGGACTCATTGGAGGCATCGGCGTCTGTGGCAGAGCCCTCTGCTGCTCCGCATACATGTCCGACTTTAAGTCAATAACTACCCAGGCAGCACGCTGCCAGGACCTCTCTCTCAATCCCCAGAAACTTGCCGGACAATGCAGTAAGCTCAAATGCTGTATCAACTACGAAGCTTCACTCTATGTTGATGCCCAGAAGCAATTCCCGGATGTTCGCGGACCACTGGAATTTAAGGATGGGAATGCATATCTTCAGAAATATGATATCCTCAAGGGACTAATGTACTTCTCCTATGAGCAGCACAGTATGATTAATCTATTTCCTCTTAGTGGCCAGCGCGTGCGTGATATAATAGCGATGAACCGCAAGGGTATCAAACCTGATTCCTTGAAGGGTAAGGAACCGGACAATCGAGAAACTGACTTTGTAAGTGCAGTGGGCGATGATAGCATTTCCCGTTTTGATGAGAAACGCCGCTCCAAACGCAAGAAACAGCAAAAACGATCTGATAGAAACAAACAGCAACGCTCTGAGGATGAAAAAACCCGGCAAGATACTGATCCACGTGAAGGTAAAACCCAGGGCGATCAGAGTAAGCGCCGCCAGGGACAACGTGGCGGAGGCAGAAGAAGAGATCAGGGCAAACCCAGGGATAAAAGTGGAGAAAAGAGAGAGTCATCCGAGAATCAGTAGCACCTTCAGAACTATGCTGATACTGCTGGCTGCTTGTACGATCCTCTTCGGATCTTGCTCAAGGCCGGACGATGGCTATAGATATGTCTGTCTGGATCCGGACTGCGACTCCATACCGGTTTTCAGATTCTCACTACCGGTGGCTGACAGCACGGCATTCTGCTCTACCTTCATTGCTATAAGATATGATTGTCGGCTCCAAAGGAACTTCGTTTTTTTCGAGGTGGAGGCGACTTCACCCGGAGGTGAAATTTTTACCGAAAAGATAACCCTGCCTCTTACTGAACATTCCCAAATGGAGTTCAGGAAGAGCAGATTTGGCATTGTGGATATCATTTGGCCATACAGAGATAATATAAGGGCCTCCGAAGGAGAATGGATCATCGCCCTGACACCTCTCCATACAGATGCAACTCAGTGGCTCCGGGGAGTTGGTTTCTCATACCATTTCAACGAGTGACTCTTTAGACGACATGAGTAAAAAAAACAAATTGCTGAAATTCAAGGAAAATGAAACTTTCAAATGCCTTATCCAGCCCCGTACGGAAGAGGTGCTCAGATGTAATCATCCGTTGAAGGGAAATTGGCATCGGGAAGTATTCGGCAATGACAGTCCTATTGTACTGGAGCTCGGTTGCGGCAAAGGCGAATATACCATAGCTCTGGCAGAAAAGTATCCCGACAGCAATTTTATAGGTTTGGACATCAAGGGAGCGCGTCTGTGGAAAGGAGCAAAATATGCCAATGATAACCAACTTCCCAATGTAGCATTCCTCCGCACAAGAATAGAATTTATCGAGTCGCTTTTCGCCGCCGGTGAAGTGGCGGAAATCTGGATTACATTTGCAGATCCTCAGGAAGGTAAACCAAAAAAACGGCTGACCCATCCATTATTTCTTACCAGATACCGCAATATTCTCAAGGAGAGCGGAATTATTCATCTCAAGACCGACAGCAGGTTGCTCTATTTCTATACTATGGAAGTAGCGGCAACCAATTCTCTTGAAGTAATCACTCATTGTGAAGACATTTACGGCTCGCCTGGCTCCGTTCCCGAAGAGATTACGACTATCCAGACCTTCTATGAGTCATATTTTTTGATGCGGGATATCCCCATCACATATATGGCATTCAGGACTAACAGTCAGGAAGATCTTATCTCACCTGAATGGGACCAAAGCCCCTACATACAATCCTACAAGACAATTACTATAATGAAGTAACGGCCATGCACTCTATCTCCACAAGCCATTCAGGGCGACAGACGGGAGCGAGCAGGTAGGTGTGGGGTATATTGCGAAGAATATACGAGAGACGCTGTTGGACTATATCCAAATCCTCACTATTTCTGAGATACACTATAGCCATCTGTACATCTTTCATAGTGGCATCAGCCTCCGAAAGCAGAACTGAGACATTTTCCATCATCCTGTCACATTGCTTTCCAACATTGGCTGCATGGACTACCTTGCCGTGAGAATCTATGCTTGCCGTACCTGAGATGAAGATATGATTGCGATCATCATACTCTACGACCGTACCCCTCTCAAAAGTGACCCCGTACAATGAGGTGGGAGAAAGATGTGAATAAGCGTTTAGATATCGTATTGCACACTTTTCGGGATCTCTAAGCGCAAAAGCGTCCAGCATAACGTCGCCTCCTGTGGCAGGCCTGTTGCCCGGAACTCCGAAAATTCCGGTACTTGCTATATAGTGAGTGTCACTGCGAAGACCGACAGTGTCAAAAAATTCCCTTCTGGCTCTTACAAAGTCAGCATATTTGTGGTCGATATCATCCACAAAAAACCATGTGCGTATACAGTTGTCGCTTATATTCAATCCTTGTGAGGTTAGAAACTGCTGATAGTTGCGCAAAATCTCATAAGTCTGATCATACACATCCTCTTTGTCCGAAACCAGATTAGCGCTCCATACAAGCAAACCTGAAGCGAGAGAGGGTGCAGAAGTCCATATCCAAAGGGAAACGGGATGATCTCCAAGGGGCCTCTCTCTTACTACTGATATAGCATCAAACGGTGCTCCAATAGGAGGGACAGCAGTCAATTCATCCAAAAACAAGCGACCTGCAATCACATTAAATCCCTGCGGAATAGAGTCAAGAGCAACTTTAAGTGCACTCTCCACAGAAGGAGCGCAAATCATTATCTGGAGCTCAGCTCCACCACCCTTAGGGGCGAAAACTTTTCTACTACACTGCACATTCATACCCAAATATGTTCAACAAGAATTTTTATACCCATAAGGAGCAAGATAAGGCCACCTATAAACTCGGCGGGAGATTTGAAGCGGCACCCGAAAATATTGCCCACCCGGATACCGATGGCGGAGAATATTGCGGTTGTAACGGCAATAAGCAACGCTGCTATCCAAATATTTTCATTGAGAAATGAAAAGGAAATCCCGACTGCAAGAGCATCGATACTTGTAGCCACCGCCATCGCCAGCATTGTCTTGAACGAGAAATCAGGACTGACATTCTTCTCTTTCCTGGAAAAAGCCTCTCTCATCATATTTATTCCGATCAACCCTAACAGAACGAAAGCAATCCAGTGATCCACGTGCTCCACAAATGAAGCGAAACTCACTCCCAGAAAAAAGCCGATTATAGGCATCAACCCCTGAAACCCGCCGAACCAGAGGGAGACACTCAACACATTACGCGGGCGAAGGCGCTCTACGGAAAGCCCTTTAGCCACGGAAACGGCAAAGGCATCCATTGAAAGACCAACTGCAATTATAAAAAGCTCTAAAAAAGTCATAAACCGAGTGTCAGTGCTCCCTGACTGACATATATCGTGCAAATGCAACCAAATATTCTCTGGCTGGTGAGTCATCCAGAACTGAAAGTGAAGTCACCGCTTTGTCTATCTCCTGCTCAAGGCGGTCATAGGCATAATCCAGACCTTTATACTGCTCCACAAGCGCAATTGCCTCACGTGAAAAAGCCTGCTTTTCCTCTTCGCCGGAATTTGCTTCGAGAAGCCTTAGTCGTTCTACGAATTCCGAAGAAATCTCGTGAGGCGCATTGTGAAGAAAACCGAAAAAAGGAAGGGTATACTTTTTCTCGAGAATATCTACTCCTACCGGTTTACCGGTATTAAGACGTGGAGAGTAATCGAAGATATCATCCATCATCTGAAATGCCATTCCGAGATGGAAAGAATAAGACTCGATGGCTTTCATCTGCGCTGCTGATGCATCTGCAGAATAGGCCGTACTCATCATCGAAGCTCTAAATAGAGATGCAGTCTTACAGAATATAATGGTATTATAATCCTCCTCAGTAGTATCGAGCGAGCTTGCCTTCTCCAGCTGGAGCATCTCCCCTTCCGCCAGATCGGCAAGGCAGTTGGAATAATAGCTGATCACCTGATTGTCACATTTCATAAGTATAAGATCTATACCTCTGGAGAGCCAAAAATCCCCAACAAGCACGGAAACGGTGGGGGAATAGAGTGACATTATCGTTGCAACCCCACGCCTTGTGGGAGAATCGTCCGCCACATCATCATGAAGTAAAGTGGCTGAATGCAAAAGCTCCGCTGCTACTGCACAACGGAGCACTTTGTCATTACAAACACCGGATACAGCTCTTCCGGTAAGTAAAGCGAGAAGGGGTCTGAGTTGTTTGCCCGGGTGCTCAAGCATATAGGCATTAATCCGATTCAGGAGGAGCATCTCCGAATGGAGGCTCTTCCTGAACAGTTCCTGGAAAGCGATCCAGTCGCTCCCCAGATACTCTTTCACCTCCTGATACAGCACGTTTATGGTTTAAAAACGGAAACCTACTGAAATCTGGAGATTGCCTATACTCTTGTTTGCCTCTTTGGCATTAGCGAGATATTCTTCAATACTGCTTACATGGCCAAAATTCCATTCATACTTGGCTGTAATCTGAAGTTTCCATACATTCAAACCAGCACCGACTCCTATACCGAACTCCAAATTGGTTTTTTCTTGAATGAGTTGATTCAACAACGAGTTGTCTGATTGTCTATTTGCCCAGTTCTTAAGGTTATAGGCGATCTTCGGTGTAACCATTATGAAGGGCTTGGCCGCAATCAGGTCAATACCCCACTGAATATTCACAGGCAGTTCAAGATAGGAAGACTTTTTCTGAACCTCAACAGCACCATCAATCAGTTTTATGCCCTGAACACTGTAGAGAAGTTCGGGCTGAAGGGAAAAACCCATCATACTGGCTGTCTGGAAACCGGCACCGAAATGCCATCCGGTACCGTCGTTAAACTTAAAGTTCTTGCCCTCAAGATCAACATTGGTGTAATTGAGGCCGCCTTTGATGATCAGGCCCTGCGCACTAACTGTGGTGCCAGCAGCAAAACAGAGCAGAATTGCAAGAAAAATTGATAAACGTTTCATAATATTATTGTATTAGTGAAGCTATCTTATTGTCAAGTTCCTTTTTGGGTACAGCGCCGACAACCTTGTCTACCACCTCTCCGTTTTTGAAGAAAAGGATTGTAGGAATATTCATTACACGATACTTCATGGGAATCGCATTATTTTCGTCAACGTTGCACTTGGAAATTATCACCTGGCCCTCATATTTGACTGCCAGTTCATCGATTATAGGGGATATCATGAGACAGGGGCCACACCAGGGTGCCCAAAAATCTACCAGTACCGGAAGTGTTGANNTGCTAATGCCATAAAATGTCTATTTAAAATTGGTTTATAAAATGCTAAGTTAGTCAATTTTTTCGAAAACTATACGGTTTGCTCGATATTCCAGACGAAAGCGCGCACTCCGATCTCCTTGTTTCGGTTGTCCAGCTTTTTGACTGTTAGCAGGAGCTCTTCCACACGATCGTCATCCACGACGGTCATCACTGCGGAATTCATTTCAGGCCAGGTGTGGGTACCACGACGGGGTTCCCCACCATAGGTACCACGACCCTGCACCTCTTCAAAAAATGTGAAGCCCTTTATCTCGAGTTGGTCGAGCATATATTCAACACGTGCCGTGTTGGTCTGATTGAAAACTATAAAAACACATTTCATATCTGTCAACTTTTTTAAGCTGTTTCATCGTCAGCCGAGATTTGCATAAAAACAAAATCTTTACGGAGCTTTTCCTCTTTGTTGCGCTCTCCGTGGCGCGACATTAATGCATATACAACAGGCACTATGATCATAGTGATTAACGTGGATATCAAGAGACCCCCTATCACTACTATACCCATCGGACGCCACAACTCGGAACCCTCACCCTGACTCAATGCCATGGGGAGCATTCCCAGAAGGGTAGTCACCGCGGTCATTAGCACGGGACGGAGACGGGACTCGCCGGAAAGGGCAATTGCCTCGTTGAGTTCGTGTCCGCGATCTCGCATCAAATTAATGTAGTCCACAAGCACTATACCATTCTTGACGACAATACCCACAAGCATTACACATCCTAGTGCACCTATCATATCAAGATTAATGCCTGTAACCCATAGCGCCAAAATA
>LSQX01401934.1_pt1 | contig 19298 bp, 16 predicted proteins | sample 654561 | NCBI WGS metagenome assembly LSQX01 (sample SAMN04489861, study PRJNA283612) | anaerobic digester metagenome | isolation source: 4 biogas reactors fed with cattle manure at either 37C or 55C with and... | place: Denmark: Kongens Lyngby | collected 2014
ATAAGAGACAGCTTCCACACCGATCAGTTCGATATCATGAAAGACCTGCCAGAGCTTTTCTTTCTTGAATGCCACACCTGCTGCATACAAGCGGCGCAGCTGTTCATCTGTTGGTTTTTTACGCATGGTTTTAGCCTTTCTTTACCTCTGGCGGAGCTTCGCCAAGCAGCTGACTGGAAGGACACATGAAGTAGCCGCCTGGCTGGTAAATATAGCGGCCGGCCAGATAATGCCTCTTGATGGCCCGCTCCAGAGTCGTTGTCTCCGGCAGCTGCTCCAGATCGGGATTATCTTTTTCAAATACAAAGCGGAAAACAGACAAGCCGTTGCTGACTGCCGGAAAGACGGTATATTGGCGCATGAACCTGACAATGTTGGCTGTCTCAGGCAGCAAAAGGGCCAGCTGGGGATCCATCAGCCAGGAATGGCAGGCGAAAGCCCTGGCCTGGAAATCAGGATAGCAGCTGTGGTAGAGTTCAATGGTCCTGCGGTAGGACTCTGCACAAAGGGCCGGGCTCAAGGGTTCATCGGGCGGGATATGCACATTGATAACCGGATCGCCTTTTTCCAGCACCAGCTGCCAGCTGTCCCCAGCCAGGCTGATGGTTTCTTTTGCCGCCCGGCCGTCTGGCAGGACCGGATAGCCTTTTATTTCCGCACTGCTTTTTTCAACCAGGGGCAGCCAGCTGCCTGTTTCATCTGTATAGCCGGGACTGCCCAGGGCAAAGCCGCTCTGGTGCAGGCGCAGGCCGTGCACCAGGGTCACCAGCTGGCCGTCCTTATTGGCATAGGCCTTGATGTGGCCGGCAAAATGGTGGCCCTTTTGCATGTTCAGCCGGCCTATCCGTAAGGTCAGGCCATCAGCAAAGCCCAGGTTCCAGCTCAGGTCACCCAGGCTGTAGCCCCATTTCCTCTCCCGCCTTCTGTGCAGGAGCAGGCTCTGTTCATAGCCTTGTAAGGAAGCCCAGCGGATCTTGACCGGGATGTTGCTGGCGGTCCAGCCGGCCCAGGTGCCTTCTATAGTCGGCGGGACCAGAAAAAAGACCAGCAGGGCAAAACCCAAAGACTCTTCACCTGCCGGTGCCTGGGGCAGTTCGATCAGGTCTTTTTCCGCCCAGAAAGCCTGCCGGTTGGCCAGGGCCTCCTGCAGGAGCAAAAGATAGGCCAGGAGCCGGCGGTCTTGCCTGATCTCGGCTGCCGCCTGGCGGATCTGGGGCCAGATTTTATCAAGGATATTGTATTTTTGACGGACATCAATCAGCCAGGCTTCATCTACCAGGTGGGCGTTTTGGGCTGCAGCCAGCATGGCTGGACCAAAAAGGTCCCGCCAACGTGGCGGACAGCCAGACAGGCCCAGCTGTTTTAAAAGGTCATCTAATCCATCTGGTGGCCAGAGCATGGTTTTTCTCCTCAAAGTTGCCGGTAGGTTTCCATCAACTGCTTAAAACTTTCCTCATCGCCGCCTGTATCAGGATGGTACTTCAGGGCCAGCTCCCGGAAGCGGCGCTTGATTGCCCTCTCATCGGCGCCTGGTGGCAAGCCCAGCTGGCTGAGCAAGGCAGGATCATACAAATTAGTGTTCATGATCCCATTTTCCCTGTAAAACTGGTAATAGACATGCCAGAAAAATTCACTGATCACTTCTTTGAGAGCTTCTTTGTCGAGTATCAGCAAATCTGCCAGCTTGTATCTGGCCTGGATCTTCTTGCTGCAAGCCGGGCTCAGGTCAAAAAACCTGTCCCAGACCAGATGTTTCTGGCGCAGATAATTGTGGAAATCCGGACTGCCGCCCAGACCCCCCTGCTGGAATCGTATCTTTGCTTCCGCTTTTTTCAGCCTGCGGATGGTCCTTTTCAGTTCAGCTTCCTTTGTGTGCTGCACATGCGGGCCCTTTCTTTATCATTTTTCACATTATAACAAAATAAAAGAGGATTCGGGCAAAAGCTGCTGCGGCTTGTCCAAAAGCAGGCCTGCGGGTAAGATAAAGATGAGTCTTTCCCCCTTTTACATTCAATCCTGGAGGTTTTTTACATGGACAAGCAAAAAGCTGCTGCGGCAATTACCGCCGGCCAGGTCTTTATTGGCATAGAACTGGGTTCAACCAGAATCAAAACTGTCTTGATCGACAACAATTTCACTGTTTTGGCAGACGGCAGCCATAGTTGGGAAAACAGCCTGTCAAATGGTGTCTGGACCTACCCCTTGGCTGATGCTGTGGCAGGCCTGCAGGCCAGTTACCGCGCCATGGCCAGGCAGGTAAAGGACAGCTACGGTGAAAAAATCACCTCCGCCAGGGGCCTGGGTATCAGCGGCATGATGCACGGCTATCTGCCCTTTGCCGCAGATGACACTCTTTTGGTGCCCTTCCGCACCTGGCGCAACAATATCACCGCCCAGGCTGCTGGTGAGCTGTCCGGCCTGTTTAGCCATCCTGTCCCGCAGCGCTGGAGCATAGCCCATCTTTACCAGGCGATGCTGGCCAAAGAAGAGCATGTCAGCCGGATCGGCCACCTGACCACCCTGGCCGGCCATCTGCACTGGCTGCTGACCGGAGAAAAAGTCCTTGGTATTGGCGAGGCCTCCGGAGTCTTCCCGGTTGATCCTGATCAAAAAGATTATAACCCGGCCATGCTGGCCAGCTTTGACCAGATCCTGCACAAGGAGGGCCTGCCCTTTCGCCTGCGGGATATCCTGCCCCGTGTTCTTGTCGCCGGCCAGCCTGCCGGCAGCCTGACAGCTCAAGGAGCCCGGCTGCTTGATCCCTCTGGCAGCCTGGAGCCGGGCATCCCACTCTGCCCGCCCGAAGGTGATGCCGGCACCGGCATGGTGGCCACCAACAGTGTGGCGGTAAGGACAGGTAATGTCTCAGCCGGCACTTCTGTTTTTGCCATGCTTGTCCTGGAAAAGCAGCTGCGCCAGGTCCATCCTGAGGTGGATCTGGTCACAACCCCTGCCGGTGACCTGGTGGCCATGGTCCACTCCAATAACTGCACATCCGATTACGATGCCTGGCTGGGACTTTTCGCGGAGGTCTTGGCGGCCATGGGCCATGACTTTGCCATGTCAGACCTTTACAGCAAGCTGCTGCCCCTGGCCCTGCAGGGCGATCCGGCCTGCGGCGGCCTTTTATCCTATGGCTACCTGTCCGGTGAGCACATCACCGGCTTTTCTGAGGGCCGGCCCCTGTTTGTTCGCCAGCCCGACAGCAGCTTCACCCTGGCCAATTTCATGCGCTGCCAGCTCTTTTCCGCCTTAGGCGCCCTGCGGACCGGCCTGGATATCCTTTTTGAAAAAGAAGATGTCCAGCTTGACCAGCTAAGGGGCCATGGCGGATTTTTCAAGACAAGCCAGGTGGGCCAGAAGATCATGGCGGCTGCAACCGGTGTGCCGGTGGCGGTTATGGAGACAGCCGCCGAAGGTGGTGCCTGGGGGATTGCCCTGCTGGCTGCCTTCCTGGTCAAGGGCCAGGGACAAAGCCTGGCGGATTTTCTAGATAATGAGGTTTTTGAGCAAAAAAGTGGCCAGGTCATTTTACCTGACCCGGCCGATGTGGCTGGTTTTAATCAATTTCTGGCCCGCTACCAGGCTGGCCTGGCGATTGAAAGGGCTGCAGTCGAGCACCTTTTATGATCAGAGGCGGTCACCATATTTTTCCAGGACATAGTCCAGGTCCTTATCGCCGCGTCCGGAACAGTTGACCAGGATGGAACCTGAGTCCATCTCCCGGGCCAGGCGGATGGCATAGGCCACGGCATGGGCGCTTTCCAGGGCGGGAATAATCCCTTCCAGGCGGGACAGCTCAAAGAAGGCATCAACAGCCTCGTCATCTGTGACCGTGGCATAACTGACCCGGCCGGCATCACGCCAGTAGGCGTGCTCAGGGCCGACGGATGGATAATCCAGGCCGCTGGCAATGGAATAAACCGGATCCGGTTCGCCCTGGTCGTTTTGCAGCATGATGGACTTAAAGCCATGCATGATCCCTTCTGAACCGTAAGTCAGGCTGGCTGCATGATCACCAACAGCCGGTCCCCTGCCCAGGGGCTCGACACCGACCAGTCTGACCGGGTCATTGAGGAAGGGGGTGAAGATACCTGCGGCATTTGAACCGCCGCCAACACAGGCCACGACAACATCCGGCATATTGCCGGTCATGGCCTGGAACTGCTCCCTGGCTTCTATGCCGACGACCATCTGGAAATCACGCACCATCAGGGGGAAAGGATGCGGGCCGACCACGGAGCCGATACAGTAGATGGACTCTTCATACTCCTGCATATAGGCCTCAAAGGCGGCATCAACTGCTTCTTTAAGGGTCTTCAAGCCGTGTGTCACAGGCACAACCCGGGCACCAAGAAGTTTCATGCGGGCCACATTGGGCGCCTGCTTGGCAATGTCCACCTCGCCCATGTAGATATCACATTCCAGGCCGTAAAAGGCAGCCGCTGTGGCCAGGGCCACACCATGCTGGCCAGCCCCGGTCTCAGCAATGATCTTTTTCTTGCCCAGGTACTGGGCCAGCAGGCCCTCACCCATGCAATGGTTCAGTTTGTGGGCTCCTGTGTGGTTCAGGTCTTCTCTTTTTAAATAGATCTGGCAATAACCTGTCTTGCTAGACAGGCGCTCACAGTGGTAGGTCGGTGTGGGGCGGCCCTGGAATTCACGCCTGATCCGCCGCAGTTCACTGATAAACTTCGAGCTTTGGCAAATTGTCTTATAGGCAATATGGATGCGCTCAAACTCAGCCGTCAACTGGGGCGGGATATAGGCACCACCATAGGTCCCGAAATAACCGTCCCGGGTCGGATTGTGCTGCCGGTAGACAGCAAAGTCAACATCTGGCTTTAGCATTTTATTTCCTGCTTTCCTGTTATTTGGTAAAATAGAGGTTTCTACTGCCCCCTGCTTAAATTTTATAACATAATCGGTGAAAAATGACCAGAGCAGCGGCAGCTTTGCTGGCCTGACCGGTTTTTTTGCTACAATGTGGTTAGTCCTGTTCTTTTTGTATTTCCAGGGAGGTTAATATGGCGAAAAAACCAAATTTTTTGTTTATCCTGACCGATGACCAGGGGCACTGGGCCTTAAACTGTGCCGGCAACAGTGAACTGGCAACACCAAACCTGGACCGGCTGGCTGCCAAAGGTGTCCGCTTCAGCAACTTCTTTTGCGCCTCACCTGTCTGCTCGCCGGCCCGGGCCTCCATCCTGACCGGGCAGATCCCCTCAGCCCACGGTGTCCATGACTGGCTGCGCAGCGGCAATGTCGACAAGGAAAAAGTCGAGCAGCTGGGCATCAAAAACCCCTATGGCGGCTATGCCGACGAGTCTAAGCCGATCCAGTACCTGTCCGGCCTGCGCACCTATACAGACGCCCTGGCCGAGCAGGGCTACACCTGCGCCATGAGCGGCAAATGGCATCTGGGTGACAGCCTGACCCCCCAGCATGGTTTTAGCCACTGGTATACAATCGGCAAGGGCGGCGCCCACTATTATTATCCGGATATTGTCGAAGACGGCACCATCCGGATTGAAAATGCCTACCTGACCGACCTTTTCACACAAAAAGCCCTGGACTGGCTGCCTAGACTGGCTGCCAGCGGCAAACCCTTCTATCTCAGTGTCAACTACACAGCGCCTCACTCACCCTGGGAGGCAGAGCATCATCCCCCGGAATATATCGCCATGTATGAGGACTGTCCTTTCGATGGACTGCCGGATATCCCCGACCATCCGGACCTGACCACAGGTCCTGTGCACGGGACAGCCAGGCGCAAGACCAATCTACGCGGCTACTATGCAGCTATAACAGCCATGGATGCCGGTGTCGGCCGCCTGCTGGACGCCCTGGATGAACACGGCCTGGCTGATAACACCGTGATCATCTTCATGTCAGATAATGGCATGTGCATGGGCCACCACGGCATCTGGGGCAAGGGTAATGCCACTTTCCCGCAAAACATGTATGAAGAATCAGTCAAGGTGCCCTTTATCTTCTCCTACCCGCCCCTTCTCGGCGAAAAGGGCAGGGTCTGCACCGACCTGGCCAGCGCCCTGGACATCTATCCGACCGTGCTGGAGCTGGCCGGCATTGATGAGCCCCAGACAGCCATCCTGCCGGGACAAAGCCTGCTGCCCACCCTGGCCGGCAGCGCCAAGCAGACGGACCGCCCTGTTGTCATCTGTGAAGAATACGGCCCTGTACGCATGCTGCGCACCAGCACCCACAAGTATATCCACCGCTATCCTTATGGACCGCACGAGCTTTATGACCTGGTCCAGGATCCCGGCGAAGAAAACAACCTGGCCGGCCTGGCTGAGCACCAGGATACTGTGCTCAAGCTGCGCCGCCAGCTGGAGCTGTGGTACCGCCGCTATGTCAATCCTGATCTGGACGGGACCAAGGAGGCAGTCACAGGCCTGGGCCAGCTGGGCCGGGCCGGCCTTTTTGCCAGCCGCAGCCAGACCTATCCCGCCCGGCCCTACAAGGAGGATTAACCGGATCGCACTCCAGCAGCCGGCCAGATTTGACAGAAGCCTTCTATCATGGCATTATTCCGTTAGCACATTCACGTGCTAAAGCGATATGAAAGTTGGAGGTTTTATATCATGAAGCGACTCATTATCCTGGCACTGGCCCTGGTGATGCTTTTTTCCTTTGCAGCCTGCTCAAAAGGCGGCGGCAAGCAGGAAACGGAACGATTCACCCTCAAGGTCGGCTTTGACGCGGAATACCCGCCTTTTGGCTTTATCGATGACAAGGGCGACTATGACGGTTTCGACCTGGCCCTGGCGGCGGAAGTCTGCCAGCGCATGGACTGGGACATCCAGCTGGTGCCCATCATCTGGGACTCCAAGGATGCAGAGCTGAAAACAGGCAATATTGATTGCATCTGGAATGGCTTCACCATTAACGGCCGTGAAGATGACTACACCTGGACAGCCGGTTACTATGATAACAGTATTGTCATGGTGGTCCGGGCGGACAGCGGCATCCAGGCCATGGCCGACCTGGCCGGCAAGACTGTCATCACCCAGGCAGGTTCTTCCGCACTGGCCGCCCTGGAAAATGACCGCAAGGAATTGACTGCGACATTTACCAAGCTGCTGGAGACAGCCGACTATAATTCAGCTTATATGGAGCTTAATGCCGGTGCTGTTGATGCCATCGCCGTTGATGTCGGTGTGGCCAACTACTACATGGCCAGCCAGTCAGGCAGCTACCTCATCCTGGATGAGGATGTCTCTTCTGAAGAATATGGTGTGGGCTTCTTGCTGGGTAATACCGACCTGATGTACACAGTACAGGGTGTGCTCATGGAAATGGCGGCAGATGGCAAGATGGTTGAGATTGCCTCCGGCTATGCCGATATGGGCCTGGTCATGGAAAGCCTGGTCTTCCCCAAGGCCTTTGGCCACTAAAAATTAAAACGTCCTTCCTGGGACAGGGCTGCCTTGGGGCGGCCCTGTTTTCTTTTTAACGGCCATTTATATAGGTCAGGAATTCTGCAAAATAAGCATCTGCCTCATGTTCATCTTCAGCGCTGAGCGGAATGTAGAAGTATCTGTCACTGACATGCTTCTGGCCAGGAAAATCAGCACTGTCTGTATCATCCCAGGTCACATCAACCAGGACCGGCTCACTGCCGTCACAAGGATAGATGACATTCCAGGCGTGGCTTTCAGTCCCCGTGTCATTGCCATAGACATAGGTGGCATTGATCCCGGCATACTGGGCTATCAGGGCAAAGGCCCTGGCATAGCCGGCACAGACTGCCTCTTCGGCTGTGTCTGCCAGGACATTGTAAGCCTCCTGGTAGGCGGCATATTTTTCCAGGCCCTGCAATTTTTCCGGTTCATAGCCGATCGGGGCATAGATGACCTTCCTGGCAATGAAGTTGTGGATGAGCCGGGCATAGGCCTTTTCTGCCACCGGGCAGTCCAGGCCATCTGGCGGCACAGGATGCTCTTTTATGAACTCTGCTGCTTTTTGCCGGGCCAGGGCATCTCTTTCCGGGTGGGTGAAAATAATCTCGATCCTGGCATAGTGCCTGCCATCCTGCTGCTCCACTGTATACATATTTTCTACCATGAATGCACTGAAAAGATAATAAGAAAGGGCTGTGGCACAAGAAGAGTCCAGCACCTGGTAAGCGCTCACCTCATCCGGGGCAAGCTCAGCTGCCAGAAAAAAGGTCAGGTCGAACTGGTCGTTCAGGAAATTGACCAGGATGTACCTGGTTAGCTCATTTTGCTCCGTGAACAGGGGCATGTCGGTATAGGTTGTTTCTTTGATGCCCAGGACATCAGGATGGTGCAGGGCCAGGTCCTGGGCTGCCGGTGTGGGAGTCGGGCTGGGGGCCAGGGTAGGCAATACGGTCGGCGCCGCTGTCGGCCGGGCTGTTGTTGTCGTGGTGGGCTCGACTGGCTGGCTGGTTATGGTGCTTACTGTTGTCGCAGTGGGATCTGCGTTCTTTGTTGTCTTGGCCGGGTCCAGCCTGTCCAGGGCGGAAAATATAAAAATTCCCGGCAGGTAAAAGGCCAGGATCATGACCAGGACGCCAACAATGATGCCCGCTGTGGACAGCCAGCGTTTTTTCTTCTTGCTGGCCAGATAGAGCAACACGAATAAAACGCCGATTAAAACAAGCATAACTGCTGCTGCCAGCCAGATCCTCATGCCACACCTCCTGGGGTTTGTGATGCCATCACACTAATCTTAACATTCTTCCTGCAGCCAGCTTAGCTGCTTTTTTTGCCAGGGGCAAGTTATTTTTTGGCTTTTTCCTGGCCAGGCCAGGCCAGGTCTGCTTTATTCTGCTATAATGGTAAACTGATAAATGAGTATTGTTTGATGCAGGAGCTATTTTATGACACTGGAAACAATCATTATACAGCTGGCCAGCGGCCTGATGCGCTCTATCCTGATCTTTGTCCTGACCCTGGTCGGCTCTTTGCCCCTGGGCCTTCTGGTTTCCTTCGGACGCATGTCGCAGTGGGCCCCCTTTGCCAGCCTGCCCCAAAGCAGCTGGCTGGCTCGCCGGCTGGGCGGCTTAAAGCCGATCCAGCTGCTGGTCAAGCTCTATATCTCCCTCATGCGCGGCACACCGCTGATCCTGCAGCTGATGGTGGTCTACTTCGGGCCCAACCTGATCTTTGGCATAACCCTCGGCCAGAACTACCGTTTTTACGCTGTGATTATCGGCTTTGTGCTCAATTATGCCGCCTATTTTGCTGAGATCTACCGCTCGGGGATCGAGTCCATGTCAGTTGGCCAGTATGAGGCTGCCTCTGTACTGGGCTATACCAAAGGCCAGACCTTTTTCAAGATCATCCTGCCCCAGGTGATCAAGAGGATCCTACCCTCGATCACCAATGAGGTTATCACCCTGGTCAAGGATACATCACTGGCTTTTGCCATTTCCTATTCAGAGATGTTCACCATGGCCCGCAAGATAGCTTCCTCGCAGGCGACCCTGGTGCCTTTCATAGTTGCCGGCATCTTTTATTATATTTTCAACTTTGTCATGGCCTGGCTGATGGAACGCGCTGAAAAGAGCCTGAATTATTTCCGCTAAAAGGTTGGTTACTTATGAATGTACTGGAACTGAACAATATAAAAAAATGTTTTGACACCCTGGAGGTGCTCAAAGGCATCACAGTGACTGTGGGACAGGGTGAGGTTGTAGCGATTATCGGTCCTTCGGGTTCTGGCAAGTCAACCCTGCTGCGCTGTGCAACCATGCTGGAGAGAATCGATTGTGGTGAAATCAAGTATATGGGTGAACATGCCGCCAGGCCCGGTCCGGATGGCCAGGCCATCTACAGTGACAGCCTGGCCTTGAAAAACATCCGCGGCTACTTTGGCCTGGTCTTTCAAAACTTTAACCTCTTTCCGCATTACTCAGTTCTGAAAAATGTCACTGATGCCATGGTCACAGTCCAGAAGCAGCCCCGTGACAAGGCTCTTTTAGAAGCCAGGGCCCTTCTGGATAAGATGGGCCTGGCTGATAAGGCGGATAACTACCCTTATCAGCTTTCCGGTGGCCAGCAGCAGCGGGTATCCATTGTCCGGGCCCTGGCCTTAAAGCCTGAAGTGCTCTTTTTTGACGAGCCGACCTCAGCCCTGGACCCCGAGCTGACCGGTGAGGTGCTTAAGGTCATCCGCGGCCTGACAGAAGAAAACATGACCATGGTCATTGTCACCCACGAAATGCAGTTTGCCCGCCAGGTGGCCGACAAGGTCTATTTCATGGATGAAGGCCTGGTGGTGGAAGAAGGCACTGCTGAAGCTGTCCTGGGCCGGCCGGAGCAGGACAGGACGAAAAGATTCCTGGAAAGATATTCCCAAAGCTAGGAGGGGTAAGCTTATGCAGACCTATCTTGTCGCCAGCAAGCAGGAACGGGACTGGCAGGGTATACCGTCCATCGCCAGGACAGATGACGGAAGGCTCTGGTGTGTCTTTTACAGCGGTGGTCCGCGTGAACCGGACCCGGCCAACAGTATCTGGCTCTGCCAGAGCCACGATGATGGTAAAAGCTGGACCAGCCCCGTCTGTGTCATTGACCCGCCTGGTAAGACCAGGGCCTATGATCCTTGCCTCTGGCTTGATCCGGAAGGCAGCCTCTGGCTGATCTACAACACCGCCAATCTGGCCACAAACACTTTTGGCATCTGGTACTGCAAGGCTAAGATTAAAGCCAAAGAAGATCCGGTCTGGTCTTTGCCGGTCCAGATCAAGCTGCCGGCTGCTTTTACTATCCGGCTCAACAAACCAATCATTTTAGAAAATGAGGATTGGCTTTTACCAGTCTCCTGGTCGGATAAACTGCCGGAAGAAGGCTGGTTTGTCCGGGATGCCGTCCAGGGTGTGGCTATCTCCCGGGACAGGGGCCAGAGCTGGAGCCTGCATGGTGCAGTAAGTGCCCCTGCCTGGGCCTTGGAAAATATGGTTGCCCAGCGCAAAGACGGCGTCCTCTGGATGCTGATCAGGACAGGAGCAGGCCAGATCTGGCAAAGCTTTTCATCTGACAATGGCCTGACCTGGACAGAAGGCTCGCCCAGCGGCATTGTCAATCCCGGCACCCGCTTCTTCCTGGGCAGGCTGGCTGGCGGCCAGCTGCTTCTGGTTAATACAGATCATCCAGAAAAACGCCAGGGCCTGGCAGCCTGGCTCAGCACAGACGATGCCAGTTTCAAAAAGCTAAGTGATTTTGAAACACGCGATCAGGTCTCATATCCGGATGCTGTCCAGTCAGCTGACGGCCGGATTTTCATCGTCTATGACCGTGACCGCTATGGCAGTGGTTCTGTCCATCTGGCAGTCCTGCCGCCACCAGGCAGCTGAAGGAGGATAAAAGGATGCAGATTTGCTGGGGAATAATCGGCTGTGGTGATGTCACAGAGGTCAAAAGCGGCCCTGCCCTGCAAAGGGCCAAAAACTCCAGCCTGGTGGCTGTGATGCGGCGCCAGGGCCATCTAGCCCAGGACTATGCCCGCCGGCATAATGTGCCGCGCTGGTATGATGATGGCCAGGCCCTGATCAATGACCCTGAGGTTAATGCTGTCTATATTGCCACACCGCCTGCCTTCCACAAAGAGTACACCCTCCTGGCTGCCCGGGCAAAAAAACCTGTTTATGTGGAAAAACCCATGGCGCTTAACTTTGCTGAGTGCCAGGAGATGATCCAGGCCTGCCAAAAAGAGAGTGTGCCCCTATTTGTGGCCTATTACAGACGGGCCCTGCCCCGCTTTTTAAAGATCAGGCAGTTGCTGGCTGAAGGTGCTATCGGCCAGGTCCGTGCTGTGACAACCAGATATTTCCGCCGTCCCCTGGCTGTCAATAATGAATTGCCCTGGCGGGTCCAGCCAGCCCTGTCCGGTGGTGGCCTCCTTTTGGATGTCGGCAGCCACACCCTGGATATCCTTGATTTCCTGCTCGGTCCCATCGAGCAGGCCAGTGGGCTGGCCACAAACCAGGCCGGCCTTTATTCGGCAGAAGACATGGTCAGTGCCCGCTTTTTGTTTCCCAACGGGGTGCACGGCACAGGTCTTTGGTGTTTTGCAGCTGGTTTTGATTTTGATGAGAACGAGATCATCGGCAGTGCCGGCAAGATTACTTTTTCAACTTTTGCAGATGAGCCTGTCCTTTTAGAAAACACCAGTGGCAGAACAGAGTTTCCCCTGAAAAACCCCCGCCATATCCAGCAGCCCCTGATCCAGACCATAGTCGATGAGCTGAACGGGCAGGGGCAGTGCCCTAGCAGCGGCATCAGTGCCGCCCGGACCAGCCAGATCATGGACCAGCTGATCAAGGATTTTTATCAGGGCTGACCCGTCACGGCTTGTTGACCAGGCCGGTTTTAAATACAGCCAGATATCACGAAGTGGCTGGCATCAATAGGCACTTTCACATGTTTCTAGATCACTGGAACGCGAGTATACTGTAAGCAGCAAAAGCTGTTGCCAGCTTGGCCGGCAAATAATTATGCGGCTGGCCCGGCCAGTGGAAACCGCCCTGGGCAAGGCCCTGGTTTTACCCGATATACCAGGGCAAAACCACCTGACTGCCGCAGGCCTTTGCCTGGCTGGGCCTTGATCGCTGGCGCTGGATCTAATTTTGCCTGGGTGCATTAAGTGGATAAGGATAATCTCACAACCATTTTCCCGGCAAATGAAAAGGACTTATTGATTCTTATCCTTCTCAGGCCAAGCTCAACTGGCAGACTGCAACAGCTGGTTTTGAATTTATTTGTTTTGACCGGCAGAGAAAGGAATGACTGGAACAATGCAAAAATGTGCAGCTTTTTTTGATGTCGACGGCACCATCACGCGGGAAGGGCTGATCACGGAAATGTTCCGTAAAATGGTTAAGTATGAGCTGATAGACGAGAGCAAATGGCACCTGGAAGTGAAGCCCGCTTTCACCAGCTGGAGCCGCCGGGTTGGCGACTATGACCATTACCTGCAAAAAATGGTCGACATCTACCTTGATACAGTCCAGAACACAGACTCCTACCTGATAGGCCACATTGCCCGCCAGGTGATTGAACAGGCCTATCAACGGGTCTATACCTATACCCGTGACCGCTTGAAGTGGCATCGGGCCCAGGGCCACCTCATCATTGCCATCTCCGGTTCGCCAGTCGAGCTGGTGCGGGAAATAGCCAGCAAGTACCAGATGGATGATTACCGGGGGACAGTGTATGAAATCGGCCCGGACGGGACCTACAGCGGTGTCATCCACCCGATGTGGGATTCAGCCAGCAAGCGCCAGGCACTTTTAGCCATGGCCGATAAGCATCAGCTGGAGCTTGGCTCCTGCTATGCTTACGGGGACACATCCGGTGATTTTTCCATGCTCAGCCTGGTCGGGCATCCCCATGCCGTAAATCCCACCCGTGAGCTGATCCGGAAGATCCTGGCCGACCGGCAATTAAAGGGCCGGATCAACATCATCGTTGAGCGCAAGGATGTCACCTACCAGATGGATGCGGCTTGCCTCAGCTTGCTTTAAAGGGTGGCAGGCCCAGTTTAAAAAACTCATTGGCATTGTTGTAAAACCAGTCAGCGGCAATCTGCCTGGCCTCACCCCGCTCCAGCCAGCCCCTGTCGACCAGGCCGGCCAGGGCCCCGGCCACATTATCCCGGGCCAGGCCCAGGTAGCCGATTGCCCATTCGATCTGGCTGGTGTCACCGCCAAAGGCGAGGATTTTTTTATGGGGCACGGTCATGACCGCCCTTTGCATCAGCTCAATGCTGTAAAGAGGATCGATCTGCTGCACCCAGCAAAGGTCCAACCAGACATTAGGATAGTTTTTACCCAGGAAAAGATATTCATCCATATAGGGCCAGTTGCCATGGAAAAGCCCGAAACGGATATCCTGGTGCAGTTCCAGCAAGGGAACCAGATGGACTGCATTGGTCTTGGCGATATCATTTCTGATTCCGGCCATATGACCGGTGTGCAGCTGGACCGGAAGCCTGGCCTGGCCGGCCAGGCGCAGGAAAGCATGGAAAAGATAATCTGACAGGACCTGCAGATCCTTTGTGGCAAAGGTCTGGCGCGGCTGGCTGATAACCTGGTTAAAGACTCTTTCCGCATCAGCCCTGGCAGGGTTTTTGTAAGCCAGGCTGCGCTGGTAGGCGGACTGGTCTTTTACAGCAACGATGCCAAAAGCAAGGGCTTTTTGCCAAAGCCCGCTAAAAGCTGCCAGATAGTCATCCAGGGTCCTGATCGGCCTGGCCAGGTAAGGTGTAAGGCGCATAATATCACTCTTGGTCCGGATGTCGTGGTAAGCAGGCAGGGGGAAGGCAAAGTGGCAGTATTGACTGTAAGCTTTTTCCTGCCCGTTTAAATAGGGCTCCAGATCAAAAATATCCACCACCATGCCCTTGATCTGGTATTTTTCCATCAGGCTGGTGAAGGTGCTGCTGTTTCTTTCCTGGAGCAGGTCACTGAGTTTTGCCAGCTGGGCCAGATCTTGCGGGACCTGCCGGCCCCAGCATTCGGCCAGTCCCCTGGCCATGCCCCTGGCATAGGCTGTGCAGCTGCTTTTTTCCCAAAGCTGGCTGAAAAGGGAAAAGCGCTCTGCCAGCTGCATTTTTGAGCCGGCATCACTGACTGCAGCCAGTTCTTCTTCCTGGCCAAACCCGGCGGAGAGCAGGTCTGAATAGTAATAGTTATCCATAAGAAAGGATAAGGCATCCTCAACAGGGCCTGTCTTACCTGTGTAATGCTCATGTGTTTCGATCACCGGCACCTTGTCCAGATAGGCTCTGAGCTCACTGTAGTTTGTACTGCTGGTTTTTTCCATAAGGGCACCTCCTCAGGGTGGTCTTCTTACAGTTTATCTTTCAGGTAACGGGCCAGCTTATCAGGAAAATCAATGGTCATGCCATCTACACCGCAACTGACCGCGTGTCGCATGATGGCTTCATCCTTGACGCCCCAGGCCCGGATGGAAAACCCCAGCTGCCTGGCGGCCTGGACATCAGGTCTGGTCAAGCCGGCTGCCCTGGGGCAGATCTGGTTGACCTGCTTTTCCGCTAGCTTTTTGAGCAAGCTGCTGGTGATCTGCTCTGTCAAAAACCCGAGTCGGATTTTTTTATTCAGCTGGCGGATCTTGTGCAGGATGCTGCCCTGGAAAGAGGTGATTGTCACCTGGCTGGCACAGTTATAGGCAGCTACCAGGTCCAGCACCTCAGCTTCTATGCCCTCCTGCTTAATCTCCAGGGCCAGCTCCAGTGGTCTACCGGCAAAGTAGCGCAAAAAATCTGCCAGCTTGACAACTCTTTCATTTTGATAGCGGGTCCCCTTATGACTGCCCAGGTCAATCCGGGCCAGTTCTGCATATGACATGGCCTGGACCTTCTTGTCCAGGCCGGCCAGCCGGACCAGATCCTGGTCATGGAAAAGCACCAGCACTCCGTCTTTTGTCCTGCGGATATCTGTTTCGATCCCGTTGGCACCCAGCTCCACAGCCAGGTAAAAGGCTGAAAAGGTGTTTTCCGGAGCTCTGGCACTGGCGCCGCGGTGAGCGTAATTGATCACACTAACTTCCCCCCTTTGCTAGATTATACCTGAATGCAGGCAGGAGTTTTTGATTCCAGTGCCCAGGCAGGAGAATCTACTGTAAATCCCATCAGCCATGCTTATTCGGGAAGGGACTGCTTCTTTGCCGCTACCGGTGAGGTTTTAGGAAGTTATCAAGAGCAGGAAGTAACCCCTGATCCTCGCCTAGCATAGCAAAACAGCGAAGTACTGGTGTGGCTTTCATTAGGAATGATATCAACTTTCTTAATAACTTCGCCAAGGCAGGTAATTGCCAGGCCAGGCGGTTGCTGATAGAAGCTGGCCACAGCTTATACCGGGGCAGAGCCGGCTACAAAGCAAAGGTTTTAAAAAATGCAAAAAAGAGCTGTTCTGCGGCAGTAACAGCTTATGCGGATAGGACTGACGCACGACTAAGACGAAAAGGTTACCGGGTGAAAAAAGAGATAAATAACAAAATATTGTGGTTACAGCATCAGCTTGGGAGCCGGCACTAACACCTGCAGTAAAACCCCTGGTTTGTATATGGAGAGTCTATTGGTTTTTTGATTTGACACAAATGCTTTGCTTTTGCGACAATAGGGGAAAATTAAAGAGATTAAAGAAAGAGGCTTATTATGCAAATCAAATTTCTGGGTACTGCTGCTGCGGAAGGCTGGCCTGGCCTTTTTTGTGATTGTGACCACTGCCGGCGGGCAGTAGCTGCCGGTGGGCGCAATGTCAGGACCCGTTCCCAGGCCGTAGTCGATGACCGCCTCCTGATTGACTTTGGTCCGGACACCTACCACCATGTCCTCGTTGGCGGCCTTGACCTTAAGTCAGTCACCCACTGCCTGATCACTCACAGCCACAGTGACCACCTCTATGCCAAGGATTTTGCCATGCGGCCAGGTGTTTACGGCCATCGCCAGACCCGGCACGGCCTGGCTATTTATGCCACAGTGCCTGCCTATTTGTTGATTGAGCCTGTAGTGACAAAAAACTTTGATGAAGAAGACCCGACAACCTGCCACCTGATCAGGGCATTCCAGCCCTTTTTTGCTGGTGATTATGCTGTAACCCCCCTGGAAGCTGATCATGGGCCGACAACTGAACCGGTTATCTATGCCATTGAAAAGGACGGGCGCAGCCTCCTTTATGCCCATGACACCGGCTACTTCCCGGATGTGACCTGGCAGTACATGCTCGAGCAAAAAATGGTTTTTGACCTGGTCACCTTGGACTGCACCAATATCCAGCTGCCCGGACGCCAGAACCACATGGGCCTTGCAGCCTGCACAGAGGTGAAAGAAAGGCTTTTGGCAGAAGGTCTGGCCCATCAGGACACGACCTTTGTCGTCAATCACTTTTCACATAATGGCGGCCTGATCCACGATGAGCTTGTCCCTGTGGCCGGTGAGCTGGGCTTTTTAGTCGCCTATGACGGCTGCACCATGAAAGTCTAGACATGGCTGGCTGGTTTGGGTTTCAACGCCTGGATTTCAGCTTCCAGGATAAACCGGCCATCCTGGTCAGGCCCCACAAGGCCAATGGCTGCCTGGCCCTGAAAACAGAGTATTGGGATGCCTTTCCCGACACCGAAAGAGCCCTGCTAAAAGCCGGTTTCCATCTGGCCTATGTCCAGAACAACAACCGCTGGGCCACCAGGCCTGATCTGGACCGTCAGGCGGACTTCATTCGCCATCTGGCCGCAGAGTTTGCCCTCAGCCCGGCTGCCAGCCTGGTTGGCATGAGCTGTGGCGGCCTGATCGCCCTGAAGCTGGCCACCTACCATCCAGAGTTTGTCTCCTGCCTCTATCTGGATGCACCAGTTCTTAATTTTCTCAGTTGCCCGCTTGGTTTTGGCCTGGCCAGGCCGCTTGACCCGGCAGGGGGCCAAGAAGAAATCCTGGCCGCCCTGGGCCTGGACAGCATCTCCCAGCTGATCTGCTACCGCGAGATGCCCATGCATCTATTGCCGGAACTGGTCCAGCACAAGTTGCCAGTTGTCATGGTCAGCGGCGACAGTGACACAGTCGTGCCTTATGTGGAAAATGGCCTCATGCTGGAAGAGGCCTACAAAAAGGCTGGTCTGCCCCTGCAGCTGCATATCAAGCCAGGTGGTGACCACCATCCCCATGGCCTGCCTGATCCAGCTCCGCTTGTAGAATTCATACTGGAGCACAGCTGCCCGGCACGGGATACCCTTTAGCTTAAGTTAAAAGTTTAACAGCAAAATACGATATTAAGCTCTGTAAGCACCTTATACCAGGTATTACAGGGCTTTTTTAAATACAGATCCTTGTTGTCTATACTGGGCTGGCTTTGATGAACCAGCATTTCTTCAACAAAGCGGTCAGAATATATCCTTTTAATTCCACAAAAACTATAAAACAAAAAGACATACACCAAAAGAGCTCATGGTGGTTGGACAAGGACATCGCTTTGTTGAAAATGAAAGCGGGAAAAGCACCCATGGGCAAAGTCCGAACTGAGCCTTTTTCAACTAACCGGCCAGAGGCTTCTCGGCGACAAAAATCAGGGAATACTCTGTCAATAACCGCTCTTTTACTATAAAGCCATTTAATTGCAACAGGCCTTCAGTTTCTGCCGGATTATCAGGGTAAAGCTCCAGCTTGCTGCCGGGATAGCCCAGCTGCCTGTCCTGCTTCCGGCTGATCGTAAAAACAAAGCGCCCGCCCGGGGCCAGCAATTGATAAGCCTTTTTGTAAAGGGCTGCTTTGTCACGGATGTGCCATATGGTCAGTGAAGAAAAGATCAGCTCAAACTGGCTGTTGAAAGGGTAGGTCAGGAAGTTTCCAGTTATCAGCTGCAAACCTGCCTGGCCCGTCAGGTTCTGCCTGGCTTTAGCGAGCGTTGGCGCAGAAAGGTCTATGCCAGTGAACTCCCGGCACTTGCCCAAAACCTGCTGCGCCAGGCGGCCGCTGCCGACTCCTATTTCCAGAACCCGGTCTGTTTTAGCCAGATCCAGAGCGGCTAAAAAAATCTGGCCATCGAATTTATCCATATAAGCCCTAAGCTCAGGTCCATCCCGGCAGGGGTCATTATCCTGACTGATCAAAAAGTCATAATTGCAGCGCACCGGCCTGGCCTCCCGGCTCCATTTATACCAGGACGGCACCAGATCTTGCATATTGTCATACCAGTCCAGGATCATGGCTGCCTGCTCCTGCATGACAGCTATTTCATCTGCCCCGAAAGCTATAGCCCAGGGCAGGGATGAGACAGTATTGACGGAGATGTACAAGGCCAGGAGACGAAAGAACTCCTCTGGTGGCTGGCCGGAAAAATAACCTTCTATTCTGGCTGTGGCAAACTCGGGGCTGGCTGTGGCGCACCAGCTGATCCGGTTAAACTCCTCCCAGGGATCAGCATAGTCAAAACGATCAAAATCAATGATGACCAGCTGGTCATCTGCCAGCATCATATTGCCTATATGGTAGTCGCCGTGGGTGAAGCACTGGGACCTGTTGGCCAGGAGCTGGCTGTTATTGGCGATAAAATCTAAAAAATAAGCGGCTCCATTCAGCTCCAGGCCACAGGTATTATAAGCGGCCAGCTTTCTGCTAATCTTTGTACTGTAACGCTCCTGCCAGCTGGCTAGATGCTGTGGCGCCGGCAGGGTGTGAATCAAGCGCAGCATCCGGCCGGCAGCCAGGCCCAGTTCCTCTTGCCTGTCCACTGCCAGATCTGCTAAAATTGGTTCAAGGTCTTGACCTTCAATCCAACGGTAAAGGGTGTAGAC
>LSQX01019995.1_pt1 | contig 19292 bp, 11 predicted proteins | sample 654561 | NCBI WGS metagenome assembly LSQX01 (sample SAMN04489861, study PRJNA283612) | anaerobic digester metagenome | isolation source: 4 biogas reactors fed with cattle manure at either 37C or 55C with and... | place: Denmark: Kongens Lyngby | collected 2014
TGACCCGCTGTGCTTCACCGCCTGATAAAGTGGTACTGGATTGTCCCAAACGCATATAACCTAACCCAACATCAAATAAAGTTTGAAGTTTGGTTTTTATTCTTGGATGGTTCTCAAAGAATCTTAGTGCTTCTTCGACAGTCATATCCAGAACATCAGCAATATTTTTATCTTTATATTTTATCTCCAGTGTCTCCCGGTTATACCTCTTGCCATTACAGACCTCACAGGGAACGTAAACATCAGCCAGAAAATGCATCTCTATCTTTATGATCCCGTCTCCGCGACAGGCCTCACATCTGCCGCCTTTGACATTGAAGCTGAACCGGCCCGGCTTGTAGCCCCTTGCCCTTGCCTCAGGCGTCTTCGAGAAGACCTCCCTGATGTGCGTGAAAACACCGGTGTAGGTGGCGGGGTTCGATCGCGGCGTGCGGCCTATGGGGGACTGATCAATTCCTATGACCTTGTCAAGATGCTCTATGCCCAGAATGTCATCGTGCGCCCCCGGCCTGGTCATGGCCCTGTGCAAATCATGTGCGAGACGAGCATAGAGTATCTCGTTTACCAGGGTGCTCTTACCGGAGCCGGAAACCCCGGTCACGCATACGAAGACTCCCATGGGGATGGTAACGTCGATGTTCTTGAGATTGTGTTCCCTTGCTCCCTTCACGATGAGCGCATTTCCATTGGGTTCGCGTCTGACTGCCGGGATTTCGATGCGCCGTGCCCCAGACAGATACTGGCCGGTCACCGACGCAGGGTTGGCCTCTATCTCTTCGACCGTGCCTGAGGCCACTACTTCACCGCCGTGCACACCCGCCCCAGGCCCCATGTCGATGATGTAGTCGGCAGACCGCATCATCTCCTCGTCATGCTCCACCACTATGACTGTGTTGCCAAGATCGCGCAAATCCTTGAGGGTTTCGATGAGACGGGCATTGTCGCGCTGGTGAAGCCCGATCGACGGCTCGTCCAGAATGTAGAGAACCCCAACGAGGCTCGAGCCGATCTGAGTGGCCAGCCTGATCCTTTGAGACTCGCCGCCCGAAAGCGTTCCCGCTTCACGGTCGAGAGTGAGATAGTCGAGGCCCACATTGGCGAGAAATCCTAATCTGCCTCTGATTTCCTTGAGGATCTGCCTGGCTATTATGCTCTCCTTCTCAGTCAGCTGCGACCCCATTCCATCGAAGAACTGAAGTGCCTGTGTCGTTGACATCGAAGCAACTTCAGCGATGGACTTGCCACCCACCGTCACTGCGAGCGCTTCAGGCTTGAGCCTCGTGCCGCCGCACTCCACACACGGGTTGGAATTCATGAACCGCTCAAGATCTTCCCTGATGTAATTGGAGGTCGTCTCCCGGTAGCGCCTCTGAAGATTGGGGATGACTCCCTCAAACCGTGATTCCCAATGCTTGGTGCGCCCGCGCGAATTGACGTACCGGAACCTGAACTTCTCCTTGCCGCACCCGTACATGATCATCTCCATCGCCCACTCGGGAAGCTCAGACATGGGAACAGAAACGTCGATTCCCTTTTCACTGGCCACCTGGTTGACCCTGCCCATGTAAAAATCGGCTATCACGCCATTCCTGTTGTATGGGAGAATGGCGCCGTCCTGGATCGGACGATCCATATCGAAGATTAGATCTGGGTCAAAATCGATCTTCACCCCAAGCCCGGAACAGACTGGGCACGCTCCATACGGGCTGTTGAACGAGAAAAGCCTCGGTTCCAGCTCGCCAAAGCTTATTCCGCAATCAGGACATGCCAGTTTCTCGGAGAGGACCAGTTCTTCCCCGTCTAGAACATCGATGATCACTACTCCCTCCCCGAGCCCAAGCGCGGTCTCCAGGGAGTCTGCCAGCCTTGTCTCGATACCCGGCCTGACCACGAGTCTGTCGACAACAGCCTCCATTCTGTGTATCTTGTAACGTTCAAGCGAGATCTCCTCTGCAAGGTCCCTGACCTCGCCATCCACACGCACCCGAACGTATCCGTCACGCTTCAAGTCATCAAGGACCTTTCGGTGCTCGCCCTTTTTTCCCCTTACGACCGGGCCAAGCACCTGAATGCGCAGACCTTCCGGCATGGCCATAATCCTATCGACGATCTGCTGGACTGTCTGTTGCGCTATCTCCCTGCCGCATTTGGGGCAATGGGGAATTCCAATTCTCGCATAAAGCAGCCTCATGTAGTCATAGATCTCCGTGACAGTAGCCACAGTTGAGCGGGGATTTCGGCCCGCCGCTTTCTGGTCAATGGAAATCGCAGGCGACAGCCCCTCGATGTAGTCGAGGTCCGGCTTGTTCATCTGGCCAAGAAACTGCCTGGCATAAGCGGACAAAGACTCCACATAACGCCTCTGCCCCTCTGCGTATATGGTGTCAAAAGCTACGGATGATTTGCCCGAACCTGACAGCCCCGTTACTACAACGAGGCGGTCACGTGGCACCTCCAGATCGATGTTCTTCAGATTGTGCTCCCTGGCACCCTTGATGATGATCTTCTCTACACTCACAGCTCGATGAACCTCCGTCTGAGATCCCTTATGTTGTCCCTTATCTCAGCAGCATGCTCGAATTCCAGTAGACTTGCTGCCTTCTTCATCTCTTCTTCAAGCACCTTGATGTATCGAGCCAGCTCGCGCTCGTCCATAGACTCGATATCGGCGCCCTGCACTTCCCCGGGCTCCTTTCCAACTGCTCGACCCCCGGCAGATCTGTCTGCAACACGCTGGATCTCTGACAGATCTCGCACTTCTTTCCTGATAGACTCCGGAGTTATGCCATGATCTATATTGAACCTGATCTGGGCCTCCCGGCGCCTCTCAGTTTCGTCTAGGGCTTCACGCATAGAACCGGTTATCTCGTCAGCATACATTACCACACGTCCATCCACATTGCGAGCAGCACGCCCAATAGTCTGTATCAGCGATGTGCTGGACCTGAGAAACCCTTCCTTGTCAGCGTCGAGAATGGCCACAAGCCCCACCTCAGGAAGGTCCAACCCTTCTCTGAGCAAGTTGATTCCAACAAGCACATCGAAATCGCCCAGCCTCAGCCCGCGCAGGATCTCCACTCGCTCTAAAGTGACTATCTCCGAATGCAGATACCTAACCCTGATGCCTATCTCCCTGAGATAGTCCGTAAGGTCCTCAGCCATCCGCTTGGTGAGGGTAGTAACAAGCACTCTGTAGCCGTCATCAACAGTGCGCCTGATCTCGCCGATCAAGTCGTCAACCTGGCCGCGGACAGGCTTCACTGTAACTGCAGGATCCACAAGCCCGGTAGGACGAATGATCTGCTCCACCACCTGGCTGCTGACAGATCTCTCATACTCAGCAGGCGTGGCCGACACGAATACTACTTGATTTATCCTCTCCTCGAACTCATTGAACATGAGAGGCCTGTTGTCGAAGGCAGACGGCAACCGAAATCCATAGCTAACCAGGCTTTCTTTGCGCGATCGATCGCCTTTGTACATCGCCCGTATCTGGGGCACAGTGACGTGAGATTCGTCAATGAACACGAGGTAGTCATCGGGGAAGTAGTCGAGCAGCGTCGCCGGGGTACTACCCGCTTCCCTTCCGGCCAGATGGCGCGAGTAGTTCTCAATCCCACTGCAGTACCCGACTTCCTGAAGCATCTCCAGATCAAACATGGTCCGCTGCTTCAGTCGCTGCGCCTCAAGGAGCTTGCCGTCACGGTTCAGCTCTGCCAGCCTCGCCGCAAGCTCAACCTCGATCGACTCAATCGCGGCATCAAGCCTTTCCCGGCTGGTGATGTAGTGAGTCGCTGGGTAGATGAAGGCTGAATCCCTGAGCCCCAGAAGCTCGCCGGTAATGAGGTCGATGTCGGAAATGCGGTCCACCTCGTCACCGAAAAACTCTATCCGTATCGCCTCTTCGCCGCTTGCAGGTACGACCTCCACAACATCTCCCCTGACACGGAAAGTGCCTCGGGTGATCCCTATGTCATTCCGGTTGTACTGAATGCCCACTAGCTTGCGAAGCATGCGGTCACGATCCAGGCGCTCACCCCTCGTTATCACAATTGCCTGATTCAAATACTCCTCCGGCATGCCGAGGCCATAAATGCAGGAGACACTGGCCACGATTATCACATCGCGCCTCTCAACAAGGGCAGCCGTAGCCGCATGGCGCATGCGATCGATCTCTTCATTGATCTGAGCATCCTTTTCGATATATGTGTCAGACTGAGGTATGTAGGCCTCAGGCTGGTAGTAGTCGTAGTAGCTCACAAAGTAATGCACCGCGTTCTTGGGGAAAAACTCCCTGAACTCCGAGGCTAGTTGTGCAGCAAGAGTCTTATTATGTGCGATAACGAGCGTAGGACGGGCCAACTGCTGAATTACGTTGGCCATTGTGAACGTTTTGCCGCTACCGGTTACACCCAGCAGGACTTGCCCGCGCATGCCCGACTCCACGCCCGCAACCAGCCTCTCAATGGCATTAGGCTGATCACCAGCAGGGGAGAAGCCGGATTTCAACTGGAATTGGGGCACCACGCACCACTCCTCTCGGCGGATGACGGTTCAATTATACCACGCCCCGAACATACATTCTATTGCGAATACAAGACCCATACTCGCTGTCCCAACTTATGGTTGGTGAAGCCGGAGTACCGCACATATGCAGTTGTTCTCTGTCAGAGTGGACGAGGTCGGAAAGTGTCTCGAAGAATAGCATATTGGCGCCCAATAGTTGTTGACGAGTACGACATGATCTTGTCGCTATAACAAACCCCGGCAGGCGTCGGGTCGGTTCTTAAAAGATGGCAGCAGTCGGAAAGGTTGGAGTATGACGAACGCTGTCCCGGCATCGCCTACACAACCTTGTCATGCATGCAGTGCGGAATGACCCAATGTGGGCCATTTGTACGCGTCAAATGGCCCCTGCATGGTATCCAGGTACGCGCTGTTTCAGAATCCGGCCCCGAAGGCGGCGGCACAGACTGAAGCTCGCCACGCATGGTGCCGCAGGGCAGCACGATCGCCGCGAGCTTTTCATCTACCGGCCTATGGCAGAAAGCTCAGGAAGGTATGATGGGAGCATACACAATGGCAAAGGCATGGATAATCTCCTCCCGCAAGATGGCCATCCATATGCCGCCACTACCCCATAAGGTTCGCCAACCACATTATGGTACACACGCTATGGAGCATCATTCCTCCGAGCACGCCGCCTCCGGCAGGGCGTCCTGGAGCATGTCATCTTCAACCTCATTCCCGAGCTCATCCTCGCCCTCGCCCTCGCCCTCACCCCCATCGTCGGCCTCGCCCACAAGCTCATCCTCAACCTCGTCTTCGATACTTTCCGGGGCAATCTCCTCCAACGGCTCGGGTATGGCCTCTTCAACTGGCTCAGGCTTCCTGTGTATCGCCGGCTTAGCAACCGACGCCAGGGCATCGAGGGTTACGAGTTCCACCCCGGCTGAATCCAATTCCGGAAGCATCTTCTGTAACGCACGCACTGTGGCAGGACGCACATGCCCTATTGCCGCAGCGGAGCCTCGCTCAATTGCATGTCTCGCCACTATCCTTATGGAATCTATGACGTACTCCTCACTGGCTATGTGGTCCAGGAACCGGGCATTCTCCATGACGCAGAGCCCCATTTCCCGGGCGACCTGCGCCACTACCGACTTTGAGCTCGTTCTACTGTCAAAGAAGAACAGGCCCTGAGAGAATACCTCATCCAGGATAATGCGCATAAGTTCTGCATCCTCAGTAACACGTGACCCCATGTGGTTGTTGACGCCAATGGCACCCGGCACTAGCTTCAGGTTGGAGCATATCGTCTCCCTGATCTCCTCTTCGCTCATGTCAACTACTATTCCGCCTTTGCCTGGACGTTTAGACGGATCCAATGGCTCCATGGGCTGGTGCAGGAGGACGGCAAAACCTTGCTCAGCGGCTTTCTTCGCCTCCTGGGCAGCATACCTTCCCTGTGGAATCACGGCTACTGTAAGGGGCGCGTCCATCTTCATGAGCTCGTCTGTGGCTGAGGCTCCTGATCCGAGGTCATCGATGATTAGCGCAAGTCGAGGTCTGAGGGCACCCTCTACCTGTCGATCTGCAGACGACAACGGCGGTTCCTTGGATCTATAGGCTGGCGCAGCATCTTGAAGGCGCTGAGAAGCGGCCGGGGCTGCCGTTTCCTCCAAATCCAGCTGCTCCCCGGCATCGGGTGAAGGCTCGTCATTGGCCGGAGCTTCTGTGGACTTTCGGGGCTGCGAAGTGTCAGAATACTGGCCGGCGCCAGTCGAGGCTCGAAGCGCTGCCAAACCCAAGTTGCGCAAAACGACAACCTGCATCGTCTCCAAACACATGGCAAGGCCCTGCAGGCTTCTGTCGCTGAAGCCCAACTTGAAGATGGCACATGGTCCCGCAGCAGACTCCGCTTCAGGAGTTTCCTCAATGACTCTGGCATTAGCTTTTCGCGCTGCACGACTCACAGCCTGCGACAGTGAATCATAGTCTGCAAGCCGGGTCTCTGTTTCATATGAGGTGATTGTCCAGCGCAGGTATACATCTTCCTGAAGGGAAGGTCGCAACACCTTCTCGTCTCTGCCATCAGCAACTGCAGCTTTGTCCAGCACTCCGTACTCCAAAAGCGCCTTCGTCAGCTGGGATGAAACCTTTTCTGATTTAGATGAATAGTCGTGAATTATCCGATCGCCTTCGCGAACTATCTTCACTTCCTTGCCGCATCCTGAAACCAACAGCGCCAGGCATGCAAGGGCCGCAAGCCACAGGCTGTATGCGCGTCTTTTCATCCTCAACGCCTCCGTCGATTCCTGCGTCGCCTGATACGATCCATGATGATTGAAATAAGCCCGGCACGGCCAGAATCTATCCTCGGATAGTCACCCTCAGTAGGAACAAGGATTAAGCCAAGGTTGTTTGATACGCCCCTGATCTGGACAGTTCTGCGTCCGCCTTCGTCGCCGGGCAGGCCAGATCGCACATCCACGATGGTGGCGTAAGGGACAAGGCGGAGCGCTTCTGCAAAGTCCTGAATTGAGGAAACCGGCTGGCAATTTACTGCCTCAATGATATCTCCGGGCTTGATGCCGGCTTTGTCGCACGGAGAGCCCGGGCCAACGTCAAGAACTCTCACTCCACGTTCCGGCGCTGACATCAAGGGGACGCCATCCAGCTCTGCTTTTTGTGCCATGTGAATCACGAGCTCGTGGCCGATGGGTGAAAAGAGCGCTGCGGCCCATTTGAGCCAGCTATACCTTCCCGCCAGTAAGGTCAAGCCCAAGAGTACGATGCTGAAAAGGGCTGAAAGCCCGGCAGTGAATCGCGTCTTCTGTCTCGGCAACCGAGTGTAAGTCGCATCGCCATACCCCATTGCGACTGTAATAGGCAGCACCCAGTAATCGGCACGCATGTCCGCTGCAGGAGGCGCAGCGCCCTTGAGCAACGGCCACCAGTCGGGCATGGCGATCCCGCCCTCCGCAGCTCCGACCGAAGAAAGGGTGTAAATAATCCACAAAACTGTAATAGGGACAGGCCAGTACTTGCCCATGTAGAACCCGCCCGCAGGCCTGTTATCCGGGCCTGTGACCAGGGTCGGGGTAGCGTCATGATGCCCACTGAGGAGTATGAGCGCAGATTCCACCAGGTGGAGCACTCCAACAAAGGCCATGATTGATATGACGTCAACATCGGGCCACCCCAAGGCGAGGTTGAGAAGAGATACGATGCCTCCGGCATATGAGAAGCAGATGAACCTTATATCTATTGTCGCAAGCGCCAGAGCTGCCAGCCAAACAATGCCAAGGCCAAGCCTCTCTGCTGACGCGCCGAGCAGAATTATGAGGAAGCTGCCGAGGGTTCCCCCGAGTATGCCCTCTCCCAACGAGAACACAGTCCGCACTATTGCACTTCGCCTGGACTGGCCAAAAAGCCTAACCTCCAGAGCCGACATGCGCCGATACTGGAAGTAGACTATGCTCATAACAACCCAAAACCATATCATACTGGAGGGATAGCGAAACATGGCTATCTGGCTCTCCAGTATGATTCTTAGAACATCACCAAATGGAAATCCCTGCAACTACAACACTCCGCTCTATGCGGCGCTCCTGGCGTTCTCAGCCTCTTTAATCTGGTAATTCAGGATATCCAGAGCACGGCGAAGCTGCGGATCCAAGTCAGGGTCTATGCGCATCAAGTCCTCGGCGGTCACAGGGCCTTCACGCTCTGCCTCTTCAGCATGCTCGTTTATGATCTTCTCAAGCTCCTCAGGAGTCAACGCCTTCACTTCCACATCCGGTTGGATAGGGGTTTCCGGGGTAATCTCCCTTCCGCCGGCCGTCAGGTAGATCTGCGTAGTCACTGCGAGCCCCGAGCCGTCAGAGAGGGGGAACAAGGTCTGAACAAGTCCCTTGCCGAATGTGGGGACTCCCACTATCGTCGCTGATCCCGTATCCTGCAGTGCCCCAGACACAATCTCTGAAGCAGATGCAGTGTACTCGTTGACCAGAACAACTAGTGGAATCTGGGGAAGGCGACTGCCTACCGTGTACAGACTCTGCTTCTGGCCATCACGTCCCCTGACGTGCATGACCGGCCCGGGAGGGATGAATTTGCTTGCGACTTCAACAGCCTGGGTTACAAGGCCTCCGCCGTTGTAACGAAGATCAAGAATGAGCCCTCGCATCCCCTCATCCAGCAGTCTTTCGACTTCCTCTTCAATGTCCTGTCCTGCCTTTTGGGAGAAGGTGCGAAGCTCGATGTAGCCCACACCCGCGTCGGGATCAAAGATGTAGCCGCGTGTCGCGGGCGCATCTATGATGTCACGGACGATCTCCACGTCGAATGTCCGTGCCGGATACTTGCGTTCTATTACCAGACGAACGATGGTTCCAGGCTCCCCGCGCATCATAGACACAGCACGGTCGAGAACCATGCCCTCCGTCGACACTCCGTCAATCTCCATTATGTGATCCCCGGGCATCAGGCCGGCGCGCATTCCCGGTGTATCCTTTATGGGAGTGATTATTGTGATCTTCTCGTCCCGAATGCCTACGAGGATTCCGATTCCGCCGAATATGCCTGCGGAATCCTCCTTCAAAGACTGAAAATCCTTGGGCGTCATGTACCTTGTGTAGGGGTCGCCCAAAACTTCCAACATCCCAGGAACAGTCCCTTTAGCAAAATAGGCCTTCATCAGCTCGCCAACTGAAACCGGCCTGTAAAATTGCGCTTTGACAAGATACATCGCTTCTATTGCGGTGTGGACATCCTTAAACTTTGGTGCAGCCTCTTCGTCCTGGGGCACAGGCACCCCAAACGCCGACGGCGCGAATACTGTGCATGCAAGGATTACCGCGGCTACTGCAAGTACTAGCCACGCAGCCCTCTGCGTCTTTCTATGTGGCGACATGATACGACACCCACTTTCACGAGTCCATACATCGTATGCCAAAGGCTATCAGAATCGAACTTCCAGGAAGACATTGATCATCAGGGAAGCCAGCGCATAGGATCTTGCGGAGTCCCGTCCTGCCTGACTTCGAAATGCAGATGAGGTCCGGTCGAAACGCCTGTCGATCCCACTTTGGCTATGATATCACCCTGAAGAACCAGCTTGCCAGCCTTTGTCGTAATGGAGCTGTTGTGGCCGTAAAGCGTGGAAAGGCCCCCTCCGTGGTCAACGATGACGGTGTTGCCATAACCACTCACCCATCCTGCCAGGAGGACCCTGCCGTCAGCCGCAGCTTTCACAGGAGTGCCGGTGCTTGCGGCCAGATCCATGCCTGAGTGGAACCGCCTGGTCTTGTATATAGGGTGAACTCGCCAGCCAAACACATCTGATATTCTCCTGAACTGAACAGGCCAGATAAACTTGCCCGTCCATTTCATTATCTCGCCAGACTCGCCAAGCCTGGTCTGCATCTCCCTGATGGTCTGCTCAAGCTCCCTCGATGCTCTTTCCTCTTCAGCCAGTTCCCGCTCCCATCTTTCCCGTTCTGCCGCCACTCTGCTGGCATATTGCGACCGTTGGGCCAACACAGGCTGGATTGAACGCTTCTGCTCTGCAAGGCTGGATGAGAGGAGCGCTATCTCTATGCTTGTCTCTTCGAGTTCGGCCTTTCGTGCACATATCTCTTCCCTCTGCTCCTCCAGGGCCTCCTTCTCTGCCCTGATCTCGGCGTATACATCCGCGTCCTGCCTTGCTATCACCCCAAGATAGTCATATCTTGTCACAAAATCTGCAAAGCTCGATGAGCCAAGGAGCAGCTCGAGCATTGATCCCGGGCCAAGCTTGTATATGAATACCAGTCTGTCTTCGAGGCTATGGAGTGACACTTCATACTGCTCAGTTGCTGTCTCCAGTTGTCGCTCGGCCTCGGCTAGCTCTGCCCTGGTCTGAACCAGCTTCCGTTCAGCGTCCTTGAGTCTCTTCTCTGTCTGCTCAATCCTGGATTCTATCGCAAGGAGTTCTTCTTCTGTCCGTTGAAGGGCTCGAAGCGCATCCTTCTCTTGCCTGCTCTTTTGTGACAAGGTCTGCTTTATCTGCTCGATTTTCGACTGCAAGGTAGTTAGCTCTGTCCTTTTTGTCGAAAGATCAGACAATCCCGAATCCGCGAGTGTGATGTCTGCGAAGAATCCAAAAGCAATCATTAAGACCAGGGTCAAGAGAAGACCAGTCCTTGCCATCACTACGACGCTAGCCTTTTTTGCCTTTGACTCCATGGGACGAACCCCCGTATCTAAACTTTCAGGTACCGCTTAGTCGAAATATTGCTTCCTATAAGGCCGACAACGGCCCCGAAACACAACATCACTACGACCGCAACGCCAAGGCGGCTGGTGTCCGTAACAACCGGCATGAATGGCGCAACTGAGGAAATCCATTTGACAACTCCCTGGTATCCGGCGTATACGATTGCCGCTGCAGCGCCAGCCCCCAGAAAGCCTATGATTATTCCCTCAAGCACGAAGGGGAAGAGTATGAAGCTGTCGGTGGCCCCCACGAGCTTCATGATCTCTATCTCCTTACGCCTTGCAAATACTGTAAGCTTTATCGTGTTCGACACTATCAGGCTGGCGCCGACTAACACGAGTACAGCTATGGCTCCTGTGATGCCCCACAGTATTCGGAGAACACCTACAAGCCTGTCTACCAGTTTCGGGGCATACCTCACATCATGGATCCCGTCCACTTCCGATGTGGCGGCCGCAACCTCGTCTGCCACATCGGCACGTATCAACGATATGTCGAAGGATTCAGGCAACGGGTTGCGGGGAAGATCGCCGAGGAAGAAGCTGTCCTGGCCGAGCTGCTTCCCCAGCCTTTGCAAGGCTTCGTCCTTCCCAACAAACGCCACCGATGCCACACCCGGAATGCCCTGTATGGCAGCACGCGCCCGATCTGCAACATCCGGCGACAAGTCCGGAACCAGGAAGGCCCTGATCTGGACGTCAGCTTGAAATTGGCTCCCGATATGAGTAAGGTTTACCGCAACGAGCATGAAGGAGCTGAGCACTATCATGCAAGCCATAACTACGATAATCGACGTTACAGACGGCGTTTTCTTCAGGCTTCGAACAGCCTGGCCGCTGAGGAGCCTTACAGTCCTAAGCTTCATAGCAGTAAGCTCCCCACCTCTCGTCGCGCACGACCATGCCTTTCTCAAGCTGGACGACTCGCTTTCTCATCATGTCCACGATGACCTGGTTGTGTGTAGCCATTACTACAGTAGTGCCTCTCAAGTTGATGTCGCACAAAAGGTCCATGATGTCCAATGCAGTATCAGGATCAAGGTTCCCTGTGGGCTCATCGGCAACGAGTATCAGAGGGTCATTCACAATCGCTCGCGCTATTGCAACGCGCTGCTGCTCACCGCCTGCCAGCTCCCCAGGCATGGCTGATGCTTTATGGGCCAGGCCCACCATGGAAAGGGCCTGGGGAACTTTCTTCTCTATCTCTTTCGGGGACGCCTCTATGACCTCAAGGGCAAACGAGACGTTCTCGTAGACCGACCTATCCAGCAGCAGCTTGTAGTCTTGGAATATGACCCCAATCCGCCGCCTGAGCATGGGGACTTCGCGCCATCTGAGTCGCGCGATGTTTCGGCCCGACACCAGAACATGGCCTCGGGTAGGCACCGTCCCGCGGTATATCATTGATAGAAGTGTGGACTTCCCTGAGCCGCTAGGACCGACTATGAACACGAAGTCGCCCTTGTCTATATTGAGGTTGACCCCACGCAGCGCTTCCACGTTGCCTGGATACGCCTTGTAGACACCATACATGTTGACCAAAGCAGACCACTCCATCTCAGGCTGGTTGCCGCATCAGACTGTGCATTAGAAACACGTTCTTCCCAAAGGCCGCGAATTCCTGCCAAAGAGCTATGGAAAACGTGCGGTATGGGGCCAGGATCTGCTTCTGCGACGTATTAGTGTGTCTTCTTCATCTTTATGATACGCTCTGCGGCACATGCTATGTTCCCAGCAGTCAGCCCATACGCTTCCAGAAGCTCATCAGGCTTGCCAGACCTTCCGAACACGTCGGCCACACCTACACGGATCACAGGCACCGGAGCTAGAGAGCACACGCTCTCGCAAACCGCGCCGCCAAGCCCGCCTACTATGGAATGCTCTTCCACCGTAACTATTCCACCGGTCTCTTCAGCTGCTCTGCGCACTGCCTCATCGTCCAAAGGCTTTATGGTATGCATGTCCAGCACGCGCGCACGAATTCCTCTCGCTCCAAGCGCATCGGCGGCCTCCAGCGCCCGCGATACCATGACTCCACATGCGATAATGGTGACATCCTGTCCCTCGCGAAGGACCTTTGCCTTGCCAAGCTGGAAATCGGCCTCCTCATCATAGATCTGAGGCACGGCAGCTCGACCCAGCCTGACGTAGAACGGCCCGTTTTTCTCCGCAGCAACACGAACCGCCCATCTGGTCTGCGCCGCATCAGAGGGCACGACAACAGTCATGTTCGGAAGAACCCGCATGAGAGCGATGTCTTCAACAGACTGGTGCGATCCTCCGTCTTCTCCTACGGTAAGGCCAGCATGGGTCGCACATATCTTCACATTAAGCCCGGGCACGGCGATGCTCTGGCGCACCTGGTCAAAGGCACGTCCAGTCGCAAACACGGCAAATGTGCTGGCAAACGCTGTCTTCCCGGAGGCGGCAAGGCCAGCAGCAGTGCCCATCATGTCGGCCTCAGCAATTCCCATCTGCACGAAACGCTTGGGGTATTTCTCTGCAAACCAGCCAGTTCTTGTCGATCCCGAAAGGTCTGCATCCAGGACTACGATATTAGCGTCACGCCCTCCCAACTCGGCAAGGGTCTCTCCATAAGCTGCTCTCGTAGCTATCATCTTCGACATTACGCTACACCGCCTTTGCATGATGCTTCAAGCTCCTCAAGTGCTGCCTCGACCTGATCAGGCTTGGGTGCAGTGCCATGCCATCCTACCTGGTTTTCCATGAAAGAGACTCCTTTGCCCTTGACGGTCCGGGCGACTATGGCTGTCGGCCTTCCACAGGTCTCATGAGCTTCTTCTATGGCTCCCATTATCGCCGGGATGTCGTGGCCGTCTATGTCTATAACGTGCCAGCCAAATGCGGCGAAGCGCTCGCCTATGCGGTCCATGGATTTCACTTCGCTAACCGGCCCGTCAATCTGAAGCCCATTCCAGTCTACGAATATCGTAAGATTGTCCAGCTTCCTGTGGACGGCTGTCATGGCGGCCTCCCACACCTGGCCCTCTTCGATCTCGCCGTCGCCCAACACAGCATACACGCGCCAGTCAGCACCATCCATCTTGGCGGCAATCGCCATGCCGCACGCTGCAGACAGCCCTTGCCCAAGCGATCCAGTTGACATCTCCACGCCCGGAGTCTGGTTCATGTCTGGGTGGCCCTGAAGGTGGCTGTCTATCTTCCTGAGGGTTACCAGGTCATCTACTGGAAAATAGCCCGCTTCAGCCAACGCAGCGTAGAGCACCGGAGCAGCGTGCCCTTTTGAAAGCACGAACCTGTCGCGATCGGCCCACTTCGGATCGTCTGGACGAATCCTCATCTTGTTGAAATAGAGCACAGTCACGATATCGGCTGCCGACAATGATCCTCCCGGATGCCCCGATGATGCTTCGCCAATCATGCGGACGATGTGCTTGCGGATCTCGCACGCCTTGGCGGCGAGCTCCTCAGGATCTGATAGAACAACTCTTGCCAATGCCATCAACTCCTTCTCCTTTTGCGAAACGCCTCGCCCAAAACTGCAAAGACAAATGCAGGCAATGCTGTCATCCGCTTTGCCCTGCGAGGCTCTGTAACAAGCCTGTAAAACCATTCCAGGCCCAGCTTTTGAAAGGCGACAGGCGCCCTCTTTACGTTCCCGGACATCACATCGAACGAGCCCCCGACCCCAATCCATACGGCAGACGGGGCTGACTTACGAGCCTTCACTATCCATTTTTCCTGTTTGCCTGCGCCCATACCTACCAAGACGAAACTGGGATCAGCATCCTGGATGCGGCTGAGAACAGCTTCTTCCTCTGCTTCCTGGAAATAGCCGTGAAACGTCCCTGCGACTTCGAGGCCTGGGATGTCGGAGGCCATCCTCTCTGCAGCTGCATCGGCGACGCCTGGCTCAGCCCCCACCAGGAACAATGCCATCCCGGAACTGGCTGCAGAGCGCATCAAGCCTGTCGCCAGCTCTATTCCGGGCACCCTTCCCGGGGGACTATATCCAAGGATCCTGAGCCCGCGCACTACTCCTATGCCATCCGGCACGACCAGGTCTGCTCGGCTGATTGCATCAGCAAGTTCTGAATCGTGCACGGCTGAAAGGGCCATCTCCGGATTGATGGTCACTACATGGGCTCCCACGCCCGAAGCGGCGCGCTCCATCAAGAAGGCCACAGCATCATCCATGCTGATGCAGTCGACTGGAGATCCCAGAACTGACGCTCGTCCGGCGCTTTCGTTTTCTCCAACCTTGCCTTCCTCCCCATTGGCTCTGCAGGGCTCGTCCACTACAGGAGCGAGTGCGAAGCGTGCGCCTGCTTCAGCTCGCTCCCGGATCTCAGGCATCATCGCCCTCAGCCTTGCCCTGGTCTCGCCCCGGGACGCCCATGCGCTGGCGATCGCTGCATACAGCTCATCGGCAGACGCTCCGGCTTCCACCATGTGTGGCTCCTCAATGAGCCGGCAGTGTGCCCGAACCTTGGGGTCGTAGTCTATCGCAACCGCAGGTACCCCTGTAGTTGCAGCGAATATGAGGAAGTGAAGCCTCATGCCTACGACCATGTCAGCGCGGGAGATCAGCTCGAGCGCCTCCTGCGGCGGCATGTTGCAGGCGATAACAGCCGGCTTGTTCTTCCCGGCATTGCACCGTTCTGCAATGCAATGCGATATCTCTAGATCCTGGTCAGGGTGGAACGCAAGGAAAACAGGCGTTATCCCCAATTCCAGGACTGCCCGGTCAATGCACTCAGCGTACTCGGCCTCCCTGCCGCAAACCCCCGGCCATGGCCGAAAGCAGAGCATCACAGTATTGGACCCTTGAACTGCAGTCGACTTGTCCGGCTTGCGGGGGGTTAGCGCGAAGGCCGGATCCGCAACCACCACAGGTTCAGGCCTCACAACGCCAAGCTCGCGAAGGAGCCGGGCAGAGCCCTCATCCCGCACTGTGATGGCGGATGTTCGAGAGAGAGTCCTCTTCACCAGCCATCTGGAGAAAGCATGGTTCAATGGACCAAGTCCCTGAGCATATATGGAGACTGGGCGCCTCATCATGCGCGCAAGAGTAATGATGCCGAGATAGTACGGAACCGATTTTCTGCCTGTCACATCCTGTAGAAGACTGCCGCCCCCGCTCACTACTATGTCGGCTCTTCGGATCTCGCGTACGATGGCCCCCAAGGACGCCCTGGGCACTGCTTCTATACCATAAGCCTCCGATGTCTCTCGCGGCTCGCCAGAGAGGGCAACACACGTGGCCTCGGGATCTATTTTCTTAGCATGTTCGACGAACGCTGCAAGCACTGCCTCGTCTCCGAGGTTTCCCATTCCATAGTATCCGGAGACCAAGACCCGCATACTGCAGTCACCTGCTTTCCTCTACTACAACCCGCAAATACGTGTCATCGTTCCCGTCCCGCCGCACGGCGTATCCTTGCGGCAATCCCTCGATAGACCGGGGTCACGACCAATCCTATGGCAAATCCGAGGCCGAGTCCAATCAGCACCCTGACGATCGTGAGACCTACAGGGGTGTGGATGTGCGCGAAAGTATTGGTCAACGAAATCTGGCCTATAAGGCCCAGAATGGAGATGGGCAAGATCAGACCGGTCTCACCCACAGCAATGAGCGCACTGGCAAGAACAAAAGCAGGATGCCCAACAAGAAACTCCTTGGTCCGGGGCCTTGCAGGCAATACCCTTTCCAGTGCAACCCTCATCTTCTGCTCTAACCGGGGCACCGCCACAATCACAGACGAAGTGTTTCCGGTCCTGGCAATGTATATCAACCCGGCAACTCCCAGAAGCGCAAGGACGACCAGATGCCAGACGAGAACCTTCGACCTGTTAAGCCGCGCCAATGAGGCTATGAGGGATTCATCCCCACTCCTCGCATATCTCTTCCAGTAGGCTGCGAGGAGAAACAAGGCGGGTACCACATGCATTGCCTTAACCCCGAGGAACTGTTCGCCCTTGACCATGAAGGCACGGCTGGTAAGGCATGCGGCAAGCATCAGCCCGCCAGCAAAGGAGAGCAATGACGCAACGATGAATTTCCTCCACGCAGATCCTACCCAGCCTGCGCCGGATGAAGCCTCCTTCTGCTTCGCAGACGCGTTTGGGCTGAAGAGCACGAAACCGGCCAGCGACGGAAATACGATGGCCGCAGCCAGCGCAGCGGCTTGCCTTGTCAGAAGAGGATAGCCCATTCCCCACAGGGCGGCAAACCCTGCTGCAAAAACCGCAACAAGCCCAACGCATATTGAAAAGGACAAGTCCCATATGGCATCCAGCAACATTACAGATCCGGCCGCAATCCCCAAAACCACCAACAGCATCAGTGTAAGCCCCGGATCCGGTTGCCCAAACGGCACGGCCGGGCCAAGGGAAAAGCCCTGATCTGTTATTGCACTTGCCAGGTCCGACACGAACGCCTTGTTAAGCTCGGGCAGACTCCGCTCGTCAATGGGCTTCATTATTGGACGTGCATAAAGAACTCGTATGTTGCGCTCTCTGGCAGCCCTAACATACCTATCCCTCATTGTCGCGACAGAGAGGCCGCGATCAACCTCTGCCCTTGTGATGCTGTGAACTCGGACTGTCTTGTAATCAAGAGCCCTGGCTATCTGGCGCCGTCCGGCCTGATCCTGGAATTCTATGTCTCCATATACTGTGTTGAGGCGATCGAGGCCACGCATCGTTGCGGAAACGAACCTGGGATAGCCCAGCACCTCGGTACCGTTGAATATCACGGAATCGGGAATGCAACCGACGGCGGATATGGACATCACAGACTCTATCCACTTGTCCGACACGCCGGGGAAATTGGAGTACCTGACAACCACACGGAGCCCAGCAGCCCTTATGGCTGCCGTCTTAGACGGGCGAATGCCCAGGTTGAGCTTTAAGGTTTCATCAAGCGGAAGCGAGATTGCATACCCGGTTGCATCTCCAGCCTTGATGACAGAAATTGCAGGTCCATCATTCGTACGTAGTGGCAGACGATGGGCAAGGAGGTTTGCCGCATCAACATTGCACGGGATCACTATGGTGTCGGAAGGCGAGAAGACCTCCATTTCTGCTGCCGCCAGCAAGATGTCTCTGTAGGGGCCTCCATTTGAACCCAGCGCAAGCGCTTGAGAACCCCTGACAACAACGACTTCTCCAGCCCTCTCCATCGACTCGAGAGTATCCTCGCCCAGCGCGACCGAAACAACGCCCAGCTCAGCCAGGCTCCTAAGACAGTCTTCCATCTTGATCCCAACAAGCTTGCTGTAAAGATCAACTTCATTGTAGTCCATGCACAGCTCAACGACGCTGTTAGCCCTCTCAACACGGCTTCTCTGCCAGGCTATCCACGCAGATGACAATGATGCGAGCACTACCAGCGCAATCAGCCATCCTATGGTCCACGGTTCCCTGCGGTTCACGATAGACTGCCTCCCTCCGAGGTGCGGCCGAGCAGGCGGACTGTGCCTTCGTATAGATGAACGCTCTCAAGCTGTATCCCAAAGGGGAGAGCCGAAAGATCGATGCCAATTCCTATGCCCTCTTCAAACATGTTGACTATAAAGGCGGGCACCTCGCTCTTCTCCACACTCAGCCTGTCAACTACATAAATCAATCTGACTCCGTCTTCAATAACGAAATGCCCCTGCGATTCAACACCTACACTTAAGCCCCCGAAGAAGAGCCGTCCCTCAAGTTCAGCAAGGCCGGGTTGAAACCGCACACTGAAGGCTCGCAGGTAGTCCTCCCTGCGGCCTAGGTAGTCATTAATGTCATCCTCGTCTATCAAGACTTCCAGTCGAGAGTCGCCTAACGCATGGGCCCAGCGGCTGGATCCAGGCTCGAACCTGGCCAGTGGGATCCGCGCGCCGGATGAATCAAGAGAAATGCTCCTGATAGTAAAGCCCGCAGATTCTGCTCTGTGAACATCGATCAAAAGCCTGTCAAAGCGTCCAAACAGGAGCTTCAGAGCAGGCAGCGACCGTGCCACCACAGAGACGGATTCTGCTTGAGTGAAGCCGCTTCTGACAGCCAATTCGACCTTTCTCCCAACATAGATCGGCACAGCCACTTCAATAGCGGCCACTAGCAGAAGCACGACCAATGCGCTATGCGGGATCCGTCGCATACTGACGCGGCGGGCCACTTTACTCACTCCCCGCAGCCTTGCTCGTTGAGGCGGCGCTCAATCTCAGTTGCGCCTCGATGAACCGGTCAATCTCCCCGTCCATGACCGCGTTCACGTTTCCTGTTTCAAGCTCTGTTCTGTGATCCTTGACCATTGTGTAGGGCTGAAACACGTACGACCTGATCTGGCTTCCCCACGCTATCTCGTGCTGTTCGCCACGCATCGCAGAAAGCTCCTTCTCCTGTTCCTCTCTTTGCAGCTCAGCCAGGCGAGCCCGGAGGACCCTCATTGCAGTCTCTCTGTTGCTATGCTGCGACCGTTCATTCTGGCACTGGACGACGATACCGGTCGGAAGATGCGTAATCCTCACGGCGCTGTCAGTCTTGTTGACATGCTGGCCGCCGGC
>LSQX01027203.1_pt1 | contig 19283 bp, 17 predicted proteins | sample 654561 | NCBI WGS metagenome assembly LSQX01 (sample SAMN04489861, study PRJNA283612) | anaerobic digester metagenome | isolation source: 4 biogas reactors fed with cattle manure at either 37C or 55C with and... | place: Denmark: Kongens Lyngby | collected 2014
ACGGTCGCGCAAATCAATAAAAATCAAGCCACCGTGGTCGCGCACACTGTCCACCCAGCCGCAAAGAGTCACGGACGCCCCGGCATCGGCCGGGCGCAAATCGCCGCAAGTATGAGTCCGCATCTGCATGGTTCCTGTTCCTTCCTAAAAAATGGTGAGCGCAGACTTTACCCCTCCCCCGCCCAACGGGCAATCCTTTTACACCACCCACCGCCCGCCAACCTCCCCCAACCCCTTAATGTAATGGGATGAATTGACCAAAGTCAGCGCGCCTTAAAAACTTGACACATCGGCGGGCTTTACATATGTTGTATAATTGCGTCTACCAAGAATAGGAAAGTAATCCCGTATGGCTACTAAATCGAAGACTCCTCGTCCGCGAACAAAAAAAACAACTGTGACCACAAAAAAAACTGCCGCTCCCAAGCGCGCGACGGCGGCGCGTGCCGAAAAACCAGCTAAAAAAGCCAAGCCGACAACCGCAAAAACATCTGCAACCACCAAGGCTGCCAAGGCGCCCCAAGCCGCCAAGACCGCAAAAGTGGCAAAGCCCGTAAAGGCCGCAAAAAAGGCAACCAAGCCCGTCAAGACGCCCAAGAGCGCTCCGGCCAAAACGAAAAAGACGGCACCTAAAGTTAAAAAGACGCCGGCGCCCCAAAAAGTAGCGCCCGCCGCCAAGAAGAAAGTCGCCAAGCCTTCCGCCGCCAAAAAGGCGGCCAAGGCCGTGCCGGTGGTCTCCGTGTCCAAAGGCAAGAAAGTTGCAGAAGCTCCCGTCGCCATCCCCCAGGCGACGCCTACCGCCGCCAAAAAAACGGACTACATGGCGCAAATCATCAGCTTTGCCCGCGACGCCGGCAACAAGATTACCACGGATGTCGTCAATGATTTAATCCCGGAAGATATCGCCACGGCCGAGGAAGTGGAACGGGTGATTGAGCAATTGCGGAAGCTGGACATTGAAGTTGTCCACGATCGGGACTTGGAAGCTATTCGCGCTGGCGAGACCGCCGCCACCGGAAAACCCGCTGCAACAGCACGGGCGGAAAGCAGCGTGATTGACGACCCGGTGCGCATGTATCTCAAGCAGATGGGCCAAGTGCCCCTGTTGACCCGCGAACAGGAAGTGGAGATTTCCAAGCGCATCGAAGAGGCCGAAATGAACGCCAAGCGGCTGCTGCACCAGTTCGGTTTTGCCGCGGACGCTTATTTCGACATGATTGACCGCCTGCAAACGTCGCGCGAACGCTTCGACCGCATCATCGAAGATAAAAAGGAAGGCGAAAAGCCCGAGCAAAACGAGGGACAGGAAATCGGCCGTGACAAATATTTCGGCGAAATCATCCCGCGCCTGAACCGGCAGGTCCCCCGCGCACAGGAACAATTGCGCACCCGCTTCGCGGCCACCTGCAAGAGCCGCCAATCTAAAGCGCAGCGGGAAAAAAACCTCAAGGCGCTCAACCAGTCGCGCGAAAAAATGGCGGGGCTGCTTGACGGCTTCATGTTCAAGCAAAAGGCCATTGAGGATTTCGCGGCCCACGCGGATGCCATCCAACAGGAAATCTGCCAGAAATTAAAGCTCATCCAATCCCTGCAAAAGTCGAAACAGGCGGCCAAGCAGGCCCAATTGCGCCAAGTACAGCGAGAGCTGCGCCAGATTGAATTGGAACAATGCTTTCTGGCCGATGAGTTTTTGGAGCAGCATGCATTGCTGCGCGAATGGCTCCGCAAGGGCCTCAAGGCCAAAACCGAAATGGTCGAAGCCAACCTGCGCCTGGTCATCTCCATCGCCAAAAAATACACCAATCGCGGCCTTTCCTTTCTGGACCTGATTCAGGAGGGCAACATGGGCCTGATGAAAGCCGTGGAAAAATTTGAATACATCCGCGGCTACAAGTTCAGCACCTATGCCACCTGGTGGATTCGTCAGGCCATCACGCGCTCCATCGCCGATCAAGCGCGGACCATTCGCATCCCCGTGCACATGATTGAAACCATCAACAAGCTGTTGCGAATTCACAAGCAACTGTTCCAAGCCTTCGGCCGTGACCCCACCCCGGAAGAAATTGCCGAAGATATGAATTTGCCGGTGGAGCGGGTGCGCGCCATCCTGAAGATGGCCCAGCAGCCCATCTCCCTCCAAAGCCCCGTGGGCGATAGCGAAGACACCCATGTCGGCGACTTAATCGAAGACAAAACCGCCGAAAACCCGAGCGAAATGACCGCTTATAGCCTCTTGAAGGAACGCCTGCAGGATGTCCTCAGCACCCTGACCGAGCGCGAGCAAGAGGTTCTGACCTTGCGCTTCGGCTTGGCCGACGGCTACTCCCGCACCCTCGAAGAGGTCGGCAAAAGATTCAAAGTCACTCGCGAAAGAATCCGGCAAATCGAAGCCAAAGCCCTGCGGAAAATGCGGCATCCCATTCGCATCCGCAAGCTGGAAGGCTTCCTGGAAAATGATTAAAACAACCCCCAACCAACAGCGGGACAAAAACCCGTAAAGGAGGAAACATGACCTGTGGAATCAAGCAAATCGTCAAGCGTGACGGCAATGTGGTCGCCTATGACCGGGAACGCATCGCCATTGCCATCTTCAAGGCGGCAACCTCGGTCGGCGGCAGCGACCGCAAGGAAGCGGACCGACTCGCCCTATTGGTCGAAGAAAAACTAGTCGGCACCTATGGCGAAGGAGGAATCCCCTCCGTGGAGGAAATTCAAGACATCGTCGAAACCGTGTTGATAGAGCAAGGCCACGCCAAAACAGCGCGCGCCTATATCTTGTATCGGCACGAGCGCCAGATGGCGCGCGCCCAGCGCTCCTATGCCTTTGAAGTCACCGACAACATCCCCTACAAAAAAATCTATGAAGTCCTTCGCTGGAACATGGATCACGGCTGCGACACCATTGAAGGCCTCAATGAAATCATCGCCACCGGCAAATTGCCGGACCTGATTCACGCCTGCGAGCGACGCTATGACCTGGAAGTCGAGCTGGGCGCCCAGCGCTTTTTGGACCACATCCCGGAAGCGCGGGTGTTCTTTGTCGCCGGCCCGAGTTCCTCCAGCAAAACCACCACCACAATCAAGGTCAGCGAAAAACTCGCCGAGGCCGGACGGGAATTTCTCGCGCTGAACGTGGACCATTACTTCTTCAACCTGGAGCAGCACCCCAAGGATGAGTTCGGCGACTATGACTACGAAACGCCCCACGCGCTCGACTTGAAGCTCATTGACGAGCACGTGGCCGCGCTGCTCGACGGCAAAACCATCAAAACGCCGCATTACGACTTCAAGACCGGCACACGGACCCTGAATGTCTATGACATGAAGCTGGAACCCAATCAGGTTCTGCTCATTGATTCCCTGCACGGTCTGTATGGCGAAATGACCCAAAGTACCCCCGACGACCTGAAGTTCAAGCTGTACATCGAAACGCTGGGACAGGTGCGCAACAAAGAAGGCATGTTCATGCGCTGGGCCGACAACCGCCTGCTGCGCCGCATGATTCGCGACAGCTGGCACCGCAATCTCCAGCCGGAGCAAACCCTCACCCACTGGCATTATGTGCGCCGCAGCGAATTGAAGAACATCATTCCGTTTATCGGAACCGTGGACTATCTGGTCAACAGCGCCATGCCCTTTGAGCTGCCCATCCTCAAGGCCCGCCTCTTCAAGTTCTTCCCGGCGGCCATGGAGAAGTTCAAGGACGAACCCAAGCGGCAGGACGCCTATGTCCGCGCCAAGCGCGTGTATGAAATGCTGAAGGATTTGACCCCGGTCGAAGATGACAGCGCCGTCCCGCCGAAGTCCCTCCTGCGCGAATTCATCGGCGGCAGCGAATATAAATACTAAACCGAAAGCGGAAACGCTGACGACAGACGCGGGCTTCGGCCCGCGTCTTTTTTATTATTTCTTTTGGGGGCATCTAGCCCTCAGCGGACTCGTCGCGGTTTTGCTTGAGCCAGGCTTCGATGAACATCTGTAAATGGCCATCCAGCACGTCATGCACCTGGCTCGTTTCCACTTCCGTGCGATGGTCTTTGGCCATGGTGTAGGGTTGCAAAACATAGGAACGAATCTGATGCCCCCACGCGATTTCGCCCTTGTCGCCATAAAACTTTTCCATCTCGCGGCGTTTTTTGTCCTGCTCCAGCTCATACAACTTGGCGCGCAGGATTTTCATGGCTTTATTGCGATTGGCCAGTTGGCTCCGCTCGGCCTGACACGCCACCACCACGCCGGTGGGCAAGTGCGTCAGACGCACTGCACTATCCGTTTTATTGACGTGCTGGCCGCCCGCCCCGCTCGAACGATAGGTGTCCACACGCAAATCCTGATCTTCAATTTTCACTTCGATGTCATCGCTGATTTCCGCCACCACATCGAGCGAGGCAAACGAGGTGTGCCGCCGCTTGTTCGCATCAAACGGGCTGATCCGCACCAGACGATGCACACCGCGTTCCGCCTTGAGAAAGCCGTATGCCCAGGGGCCGCTCACTTCAAAGGTAACGCTTTTAATCCCCGCTTCGTCGCCCGGCTGATAATCCACCGTCGTGACCTCAAACCCCTGCTCATGGCAATAGCGCTCATACATGCGCAAAAGCATGGCCGCCCAGTCGCATGATTCCGTTCCGCCCGCCCCCGCGTGCAGCGTTAAAATCGCGTTATTCGCATCGAAAGGCCCCACCATCAGCGCTTGCAACTCCACACGCGCAAAGTTCTTTTCCAAGGCCTCCACTTCCTCGGCCAAGGCCTGAACATCCGGATGCTCCGCCTCCGTCGTCCCCGCCTCCTGCAACAGTTGGGCCATCACCTCCAGCTCGTCCTGTTGCGCCAGCAATTGCGCGTATGGCTCGGTCGTGGCCTCCAGCGCGTTTTTCTTGTCAATCAGCGCGCGCGCCGCGTTGCCATCATTCCAGAAGTCCGGAGCCGACATCCGGACGGTCATTTCTTCTATCAATCGTTTTTTGCCATCAACGTCAAAGATAACCTCTCATTCCTGCGAGGTTTTCTTTTACAGTCGCGATGCGCGTGGAAAGCTCGTCTAACATGGGTTTTCTGTCTTTTTTTGTCGCCGCCGCCACCAGGCGCTGAAAAGCCAGAACACCGTTGCCGTGGCGCAAGCGATTCCGTACATATCCCCGAAACGGGCATAAAAAGTCAAGGGTGCATCATCCGCGGGCGCGGAGACATCCGCCCACAGCACGCCGGACGTCCAGGTGCGGCCGCCCCCATCGCTCAACTCGGCCGTCACTTTCCCGGAGGGCGCAATAACGCAGGAAATCCCCGTATTGGCCACCCGCACCAGCGACACCCGATTTTCCACCGCTCGCAAAACCGCATTGCGCATGTGTTGACGCGGCGCGGCCACCTCATCAAACCAGGCGTCATTGGTCAGGTTAATCAGCATCCGCGCTCCCGCGCGCACATCGGCGCGCGCCAGATACGGCAAAATATCCTCAAAACAAATCAGCGGCGCCAAAGGAATCGCGGACGGGCCAACTTTAAAAATTGAACTCCCTTCACCCGGCGAAATACTCTCCGCCCATTCCCACGCATCCCGCCAGCGGCGTGGAATCCAGCGCTCAAACGGAATAAACTCCCCGGCAATCACCAGATGCCGCTTGTCATATTCGCTGGCCAGACGTCCGGTTTCGTCGAACAAAAAAGCGCTGTTGTAATAACGCGGCTCGCCGGAATCCAGCAGCGCGGCATCCAGCGAGCCGGTCAGGATGGGCGTGCCATGGGTACACAAGCCGGCCACCAGAGCGTAGCTGGCCTCGCTGTTGCGCACATCATCCGGCAAGGCGGTTTCCGGCCAAATCACCAACTCCACGCGCGGGTCCTCTTGCGCCAGGCGCGTCAGCTCATCCAGCCGCTCATAAATCATCTGCACTTTCGCGGCCACCCACTTCTCATCCTGCGGAATCGCCGTCTGAACCAACGCCACCCGCAGCGACCGCTCGCCCGGTTGGATGCGTTGCACGCGCCAGACGCCCCATCCACAAGCCAGGGCCACCAGTAGCGCCCCAACGCCCACACCGCGCCAATCCCGGCGCTCCGCCAACGCCCAAGCCACCAACGCATTCGCGAATACAACCAGACTCGACACCAGCCACACCCCGCCCCATTCCGCCAACTGAATGCCCGGCAACCACAAGGACAAGCCCGCCCCCAGCGGATTCCACGGAAACCCGCCGCCCAGCCAGCCATGAAAAAATTCAACGCCGCACCAAACGACAGCCAAGGCCGTGGCAAACCCCAGCGCCCCCCCCCGCCAGCGATGGGCCAGCCACGCCACCGGCAAAAAGTACAGCGCGCCATAGGCCGCCAGAAACAACCAGCCCGCCACCGTCACATGAGTCAGCCAACGGATGCTCACGAGCCAAAACAGCAAACCCGTGACATAGCCGTATTTCAGCGCCCAACGCTCAGAAATTTTTCGCGCCGCGGCGAACATCGGCGCCAGCGCCACCCCCGCCGCCCAGGTCCATTCCCACGGCGCAAAAAGACTGGCCAGCAGCAACCCGCTCGCCACAGCGGACAACGCGGCGAGCCATTCCGAACGATTGGAGGCCTTTATTTTCACTGCGCCCATTCTGCCATGTTGCGCCCAACACGCAACCCCGGACTCAACCCGCCAGCCTCATGCCCAATCGCCCCAAATGGCAAATACCCCCAAAAAACACTCGGTGAGCGCCAGCACATTTGATAGATTCCGCCTCCAGTGAACATATCTTGGCGGTCAATTTTTTGGAGCTATCTGCGGCTCGGCGCGGGAGCGTTTGGCGGCGGCATGGCGGCCCTGCCCGTGTTCGAAGCGGAACTCGTCACCCGGCGGCGCTGGCTCTCTGCCGCGGAAGTCGCCGAAATCTACGTGATTTCCCAATCCATTCCGGGGGTCATTATTGTTAATTTTTCGGTCTTGTCCGCGATGCGACTGAGCGGCAAGCGTGCGGCCTGTCTGGCCGCACTCGCCGTTGTCCTGCCAGCTTTTTTAATCATTTTAACGCTGGCCGTCCTGTTCACCGGGCGATGGGATAACCGCTGGGTGGCGGCGGCCCTGTCCGGCCTGCGCCCCGCAGTTGTGGCGATTGTCGCCGGAGCCGCCATCCGTCTGGCCAAAGCGCATTTGAACCGCGTCTGGATGGGACTGGCCGCGGCGCTCGGCGCGGGCCTCATGTTTTTTCAAATTCTCGGCCCAGTGCCCCTGATTCTGCTGGGCGCGCTCATCGGCCTTGTTTGCCACGCGCTGAACCAACGCGAGAGGGCCGCATGACAACACTTGCGCAACTCGCCTGGACGTTTTTCAAAATCAGCCTCTTCAGCATTGGCGGCGGCTACAACATGATTCCCCTGATGCAGCACGAAATTGCCGCGAACAACTGGCTGCCGCCGGGCCGCTTCATGGATATTCTGGCCGTCTCGGAAATCACCCCCGGCCCCATGGCCGTCAATTTAGCCACGTTCACCGGCTATCATGTCGCCGGGGTGACCGGCTCCATCGTGGCAACGGTGAGCGTGTGTCTGCCGGGCGCGGTGATTCTGCTCGCCTTGGGAGCCATCGCAATTCACCTGCGCGAAAAACCCGCTTTTCGCGCCGCCATGCGCGGCCTGATGCCCGCGCTGGTCGGCCTGTTGACGGCCACCGCCCTGCGCCTGGGCCAGGCGCTGATTCCCCCCGACGCCGTGATGCCCGACGCCCCAAGCATCGTTATCTTCGCGGTGGTCCTCGCCGTCATGCTGTGGAAAAACCAGCACCCGGCATCCCTGATGCTGGGCGCGGCCCTCGCCGGAATCGGCTTTTCCTTGTTTTAATTTCTCCGCGAATCTTTTGCCACGGAATCTCTGCGGCCTTGACAGTCCCCCACCGCTCGCTTTTACTTTGCCTTATGAGCACTTCCCCCATCCTTACCATCGGCGCGCCGGGCTTCGACGTGGACCAGTTGGTGGCCGAGCTGCAAGCCACAACCGAACGCAAAACAAAAGAAGGCGCCTATGCCGATGCCCGCGTGGCCCGCGCCGAAAAAACCAATCTGATTCACCTGCGCGGCTCCGAAGATTTCGTGACCTTTTATCTCGCCTGCCTGCGCGACGCGGTATTCGTGGATATTTCTGATTTTGAAATTCACGAGCGCCGGCAATTCCTGGGCCCCCTCCTCCGAAAATTCAAGAAAGTCATTTGGAGTCTGCTGAAGTTCTATACCTACCGCTTGTGGTCGCAGCAAAATCAGGTCAATGGCCTGCTTGTTACCGCCTTGGAAGGCTTGGAAGATCAATCCCGCTCGCGCATCGCCGCGCTGGAACAGCGGATTGCGGAACTGGAAAAGCGCGCGAATGGCTAACCCGGACCGCCTGGCGTTTGTTTGCCCGCGGCTGGCCGGCGATGGCGCGGTCGGCGGCGCGGAAACACTGCTCAAAAATCTCGCCCTCCACGCCGTGCGCCTCGGCTTCGAGGTGGATTTCCTGACCACCTGCGCGCAAAGTCATTTCACTTGGGAAAACACCCTGCCTCCCGGCACGCGCGAAATGGACGGCATGACGGTTCATTTTTTCCCCGTGGATGCGCGCGACGCCGGCGCCTTCCTGCGGATTCAACAGACGATTGACCGCGGCGGCCCCGTCAGCGAGCAGGAAGAACAGCTTTGGCTGCGCAACGGCGTCCATTCAACCGCCTTGCTGGAGCATCTGGCGCAACATGCCACCCGCTATCGCGCCATCCTGCTCGGCCCCTATTTATTCGGGCTGACCTGGTTCACCGCGCTGGCGCACCCGGAGCGATCCCTCCTCATTCCCTGCCTGCACGACGAACCATTCGCCCGCCTTTCCAGCATGAAGCGCCTGTTCGCCGAAACCGCCGGATGCCTCTTCAATTCTCAAGCCGAACGCGAACTTGCGCGGGAATTATTCCAGTATCCGGACCACAAATCCCGCATTGTCGGCATGGGGCTGGAGCCTTTCACGGCCAATCCGCTCGCATTTGCCCAGCGACACCACATCCGCGCGCCGTATGTCTTGTACTCAGGCCGACGCGAACCGCTCAAAGGCACCCCGCTGCTTTGCGATTACATCAACGCCTTCCGTCAGCGCACCGCGCGCGACATCAAACTGGTGTTCACCGGCTCCGGCCAAATTGACGCGCCGCCGGAATTGCGCCCGCATATTCTGGATGTCGGCTTCGTCAGCGAAACGGAAAAACATGAAGCCATGGCCGGCGCCATCGCCTTCATCCATCCCTCCGTAAATGAAAGTTTTGGCATCGTCCTGCTGGAAGCTTTTCTGGCGGGGACGCCGGGGCTGGTCCACGCGAAAAGTCGTGTGCTGGTGAGCCAATGCCGCGCCGCGCGCGCCGGCCTGTGGTTCCGCCATTATCCCGATTTCGAGACGCAACTCCTTTATCTGCTCGACAACCCGGAAGCGCGGGACGCCCTGGGCAACAATGGGCGCGAATGGGTCAAAAATGAATATGCGTGGCCGGTCATTGAGCAAAAGTTTCTGGATGCGCTGAACGCCTTGCGCCCGTGACAAGCCGCGCAACCGAAGAGCCGACCGGAGCCGGCCGCTCCTGCGCCTATTTGTGGCGCGCGCGACGGGGCGGCGGCTCGGCCACAACCGTGGCGTTGGTGCCCGCAGAAATATCCACGGAACGCTTGGCGCGCACATAATGGATTAACATGTCACGCGTGGAATCCGGCTGGATTTCCAGCCGCGACTTGGGGGCCGCGACAATTTTAGCCAGATTCGGGAAACGCCCGCCCCCGCCGGACAAATGATAGCTGTTCAGCGCAACTTTGAGGCGCACTTTGTAGTGAATGGGGCTTCCATCCGCCATGCGCAGATTCCGGATGCGATGGCCTTCGGGGGCATACGAATGCACCTCATATTGCAAGCCCCATGTCCCGAAATAACGGTCCGTGCCGAGATAAACGGCCGCCTCTTCCATGATGGTCTGAATTTCCGCCGCATTCAGCGTGACCACGCCGATATTATTTTCATACGGCACCAAACGCCAAATGTCCGCCATGCGAATTTCGCCGGCGGGAATGCGGTGGTTCGACAAGGGGCCGTGCAAAACCACATCCGCGCCCGTTTGATACGCGATGGCCGCGCATAGCAACTGTTGCACCGGCGACAGCCCCGCGCCCGCGAGGGAATAACTCAAATCGTTCTTGGTCCAGCCGATGCGGGTGTTCAGATAACGATCGGCCCGTTCCAAATCCTTGGCGACCAAGTCGCGAATTTCCGGGTCTTCAGGGATATGCTCGCCCACGGGCAGATACGTGAATGTCTTGTCCACCACCGCTTTTTTCACGGTGTCGTACTGCAAATCAATGCGCATCACCCCCTGCGCGCCGGAGCCGGACTGAGCATAGTCGGCCCGCCCGATGCGCGCGCCGGCCAACACCCAATGCAAGTGGCCGCCCAGCACAAGATCAAATTCCCCAAATCGGCGGCAAATGCCGTTGATTTCATTGGCGACATCGTCCGCAACCATCAGGCCTTGATGGGCCAGCAAAATCATGACCTGCGGCTGCTCCTTGCGGACGCGCGGCAGAATCGATTCCAGCGCGCGCCGCGAATCCAGAACGCGCAAATCACGCTCATTCACCTCGCGGAACCACTGGGGAATGTTGGGCGTGGTCAACCCAATCACGGCCACTTTGATGCCATCCATTTCCAAAATGATATAAGGCCGCACCCGGTCGCGAAAAGCCGGCGGAGCATTCGGCCCGGCGAGCATATTGGCGGCCAGCGGTGTCGCCCGCATGGTGAGCAGCCATTCATTCAAGTTGTCCACGCCCCAGTCAAACTCGTGGTTGCCGACGGCAAAGGCGGCATAATCCATCGCATTCATGGCGGTGGACATAATCCGCCCGCGCGTCAGCAGGCTTTCAGCCGTGCCTTGGAAGACATCGCCGCCATCCAGCAAAATGGTGTGAGGATTTTCTTCGCGAATCTGGCGGATGAGCGTCGCGCATTGCAGCAGAGAGCCGCTGTTATGCTCCAGATAAATATCCGGCGTGGCGCGAATGGAGCCGTGCAAATCCGTCGTATGCAAAATCGTCAGGTTGACGGTGCGCGCGGGAATGCTGCCGGGCGCAAGAAGCAGGAGGACCAGCCAACCCCAGATGATGCGCAAGCGTCCGGTGGTTGACGTTGCCCCGTTCATCAGCCGGCCGCGTCGAGCGATTTCTTTTTCTGGGTCATCACGGCGCGTTCTTCGCCGCGCACCACGGCATCCGTAATGATGCAGCGTCCGGATGCGGAGCGCCGGGGCGCCTCGTACATCACATCCAGCATGATGGACTCCAGCAGCGCCCGCAAACCGCGCGCGCCCGTCTTGCGCCGGACGGCTTCATCCGCCAGCTCTCTCAGCGCTTCCGGCGTGAACTCCAGCTCGATATTTTCCATGCCCAGCAATTTCTGATACTGGCGAACCATGGCGTTCTTCGGCTCCGTCAGGATGCGCACCAAATCGTCGGCGTTCAGAGCATCCAACGAGGCCACCACGGGCAAACGCCCCACGAATTCCGGTATCAGGCCGTACTTGACCAAGTCTTCCGGCTCAACATCCGGCAGTTGGGAGTTGAATTTGCTTTTCTTATTCTTCTCCGACTCAAACCCGATGACGCCCTTGCCCACGCGGCGCTTGATGATGTTATCGAGATCCACGAACGCACCGCCGCAAATAAAGAGGATGTGCTCCGTGTTGATTTGAATCATCTCCTGTTGCGGATGCTTGCGCCCGCCCTGCGNNGATCTCGTCGATGTAGATGATGCCGATTTCGGCGCGCGGGATATCGAAATCAGCTGCCGTGATCAGCTTCAGCAGGATGTTCTCGACGTCTTCGCCCACGTAGCCGGCTTCCGTGATGGTCGTGGCATCCGAAATGCTGAAAGGCACATCCAAAATGCGCGCCAACGTCCGGGCCAGCAGCGTCTTCCCGCTGCCGGTCGGGCCAATCATCAGGATGTTGCTCTTGTCAATTTCAACGCCATCGGCGCCGCTCTTCTTCTCTCCGGTCTGGCGATCGGTGAGTCGCTTGTAATGATTATGAACCGCCACCGCCAGGATTTTTTTAACCTGATCCTGACCGACGACATATTCGTCCAGCTTCGCTTTGATTTCGTGCGGCTTGGGCACTTTCAATGGAATGGGCGGTGCCGGGGTTCGTCCGCCCATCTGCAAGTTGCGCGTCAAAACGGCGTTGCAAACCTCCACGCACTCATCGCAGATGTTCATCCCTTCAGGGCCGGCGATTAACGTCTGCACCGCGCTGCGAGGACGCCCGCAAAACGAGCAAAACACAGAAGGCGGCGGATTTTTCTTGTTGGCCATACTACGCGCCTCTACGCCTTGGCCGGGGCAGCGCCGAGCACGTCGTCCACCAAGCCGTATTTGGCGGCTTCAGCGGCCGACATGAAAAAGTCGCGGTCCGTATCCTTGGCCACTTCTTTCTTGGATTTTCCGGTATGCTTGGCCAGCAGGTCGTTCAGATAGTCTTTCAACCGCAGAATTTCCTGAGCCTGAATATGAATATCGCTGGCCGTGCCTTGCGTGCCGCCCCACGGCTGGTGAATCATGATGCGCGCGCCGGGCAGCGCGTGGCGCTTGCCCTTGGCGCCGGCGGCCAGCAGCACGGCGGCCATGCTGGCGGCCTGCCCGATGCAATACGTCACCACGTCGCACTTCAAGAATTGCATGGTGTCATAGATGGCCAGACCGGCCGTCACCGACCCGCCCGGCGAGTTGATATACACGCTGACATCCTTGGTCGCGTCTTCGCTCTGCAAAAACAGCAGTTGCGCCACCACCAGGTTGGCCAGGTCGTCCGTGATTTCCGACCCGATGAAAATAATGCGCTCCTTGAGCAGGCGCGAATAAATGTCATAGGACCGCTCGCCACGGCCGGTCTGCTCGACCACAATGGGAATCAGATAGGATTTTTCCTCTTCGCGTTGCTTCATTTCTTTTCCTCCGGCGCTTCCACGGCGCCCTCACCCGTCAATTTGGCCTCTGCCATCAGGAAATCAACGACTTTGGAATTCGTCAAGTCAATGCGCAAATCATCCCGCACCGCTTTTTCTTTCCGCCGCGTCCGCTTCAGCCACTCGGCAATGGTTTTCGCCCCGGCATAATAGGCATATTGCTCCATCCGCCGGGTAATTTCCGCATCGGCAGCGGCAATATTTTCCGCGCGGGCGATGCGCTGCAAGATATAGCGCATTTTCAGCCGCGATTGCGCGGTAGCGCCAGCCGAAGCCGTAATCTCTTCGAGTTTCTCCCGGATTTGCTGCTCAGGCACCCCGCGGCGCGCATTTGAATCCACGATTTCATAAACGACCTGATTCGTTTCGCTGGCCACCTCGGATTCGGGCAACTCCATTTCAACCCGCTTGAACAAAACATCCAACAAGTCGTTGCGCCGGCGCTTCTGCTCCTCCATTTCCGCTTCATGTTGCAGCATGTCGCGAAAAGCCTTCCGCAAGCCTTCTTCATCGGCAACGCCCATGGATTTGAAAAACTCCTCATCCATGGCCCGCGGAATCCGCGCCTTGATTTTTTTCACCGTGGTTTGAAAAACAACGGTTTTGCCCTTCAAATCTTCAATCGGCGAACGGGCCTCATCAAAGACGACTTCAACCGCCTTGGAATCACCCACCTTCATCCCCGCCAGTTGCGGGCCGAAACCGGGCAAAAAGGAGTATTCCTCATTCACCATGACCCAGTAATCCGTGGCCGTCGCCAATTCTTTGGCCTTCTCGGAAAACTCGGCCAGCGGCTGGCCGTCCACCGTCGCGGTGTAATCCACGGCCGCCATGTCATTCATTTGGACGGGCCGCTCTTCCGTCAATTCCTCGAATTTCCCCGTTTGCATCCGGTAATTCTCAATGAATTCCGTCACCGCTTCGTCAGCGATTTCCACCTTCTTAGCGTCAATTTCAATGCCCTTGTATTCCGGCAGCTCAAACTCCGGCTCAAGGTCCACGACCACCGAAAATGAGAACGGTTGCCCCGCCTTGAGTTCCGACAGTTGCAGGTCCATTTCGGCTACGGAATTCGCCAAATGATGCTCTTTCACGGCCTGTTGATAGCCCTTGGCGACCAGGGGATCGCGCATGTTTTCGAGGATTTCCTTGTTGTATATCCGCTGGACCAACTCCGGCGGCGCTTTGCCCGGCCGGAACCCCTTTACCTTGCCCTGGCGCTGATAAACTTGCAACCACTCATCATATTCCGCCTGAATCTCTTCCGCGGAAAATTCAACTTTGACCAGCCTGCGGCAGGCCCCCTTGGTTTCAACCGTTACATTCATGGGAAATAAGTACCTCTTTAACTTTAACAGTATTTAAGTAAAACAGCCCGGAACCATACTCGCGCCCTCCCCCGGCGTCAAGCCACGCCGCCGGCGCGGAGCCGTCTCAGGCTTCAAGCGTAATCTTGGCGAAGCCGCGCTTGCCGCTGCGAATGACAAGCCCTTCGCTCGGCTCAATTTCCGCGCGGAAATCGCTGATTTTATCCTCCCCCACCCGCACCGCGCCGGCCTGAACCAGCCGCCGCGCCTCGCTGGTGCTGGAAGCCAGCCCCGCCTTCACCATCAGATTCAACAGCCCGATTTTTTGCGCGGGAACAGCCACTTCGGGAATGTCATCCGGCAACTGATCCTGCGCAAACACGCGGGCAAATTCAGCGCTGGCGGCGGTCGCCGCTTCCGCGCCGTGAAACTTTTCGACAATCCGCCGCCCCAGCTCATCTTTGACATCGCGGGGATGGCGCGCGCCGGTCGCCACCGCATGTTGCAACGAGGCGATTTCATCATCCGGCAGGCAGAGAACCAGCGAGAAATATCGCCACATAAGCTCATCACTGACGCTCATGGTCTTGCCGAACGTGTCTTTGGGCGTGTCATTCACGGCAATATAATTGCCGAGGCTCTTGCTCATCTTGTTGACGCCATCCAGCCCTTCCAGCAGCGGCAGGGTCATCACAATCTGCGGCTCCTGACCGTGGGCTTTTTGAATTTCGCGCCCCAGCAGCAAATTAAACAGTTGGTCGGTTCCGCCCAATTCGACATCAGCCCGCACCATGACGGAGTCATACGCCTGCACGAGCGGATACAGAAATTCCACAAGCGAAATCGGCTGATTGGCGTGATAGCGCTTGGCGAAGTCGTCCCGGGCCAGCAGTTGGGCCACGGTGACCTTGGCGCTCAGGCGAATGACCTGGTCAAAGGGCATGGCGCTGAACCATTCCGAGTTGTACCGCACTTCGGTGCGCGCCGGGTCCAGAATTTTGAACACCTGCTCCTGATAGCTCTTCGCGTTGGCCTGCACCTGCTCTTTCGACAGTTGCGGGCGCGTCGCCGATTTGCCGGAGGGGTCGCCAATCATGCCGGTGAAATCACCGATAATAAAGACAACCGTGTGTCCGCAGTCCTGGAACTCGCGCAGCTTGTTCAGCACAACGCAATGCCCCAGATGCAAATCCGGCGCGGAGGGGTCCGCGCCCAGCTTCACGCGCAGCGGCCTCTTTTCCGCGATGGATGTCGCCAGCCGGGCCTTCAGTTCCTGCAGACTGTGGAGGTCCACCCGGCGGGCGGTGATTTTGGCCAGTTGCTCAGCAAGCGGAATCATGGGTTTATTCGACATCCACGTTCCAGCCATGGGTGTCGGGAATCTCGCCATATTGGATGCCCTGAACGGCCTTATACAGTTTTTCCAGAATCGGGCCGCAGCCGGTGGCGGGGCCGGTCTGGTACACCTTGCCGGCGCGCTCAATTTCATTGACCGGCGTGATGACCACGGCCGTGCCGCAGGCGGCGACTTCGGCGAAGGAGGTGACCTCCTCGAACGGGATGGGCCGCACTTCCACGGGAATGCCCATATCACGCGCCAACTGTTGGAGCGTCATGTTGGTGATGCTCGGCAAAATGGAAGGCGACTCAACCGTCACATATTTCCCATCCTTGGTGATGGCCAGGAAATTGCTCGTGGCGAACTCCTCAATCCATTTGTGTTCCTTGGCATCCAGATACAGCTCGACCGGATAGCCCGCGGCCTTCGCTTCCAGATGGGGGTACAGGCTGGCCGCGTAATTGCCGGCGATTTTGACGTGCCCGGTGCCTTGGGGCGCCGCGCGGTCGTAGTCGTCCACCACAATGGCGCGCACGCCCTGCAACCCGCCCTTGTAGTAAGCGCCCACGGGCGTGACCAGCACGATGAACGTGTATTCCTTCGCCGGCGCCACGCCGATTTCCGCTCCACTGCCAAACAAAAGCGGACGCACATACATGGAACCGCCCGTGCCATACGGCGGAATGAATTCCATATTGGCTTTCAGCACCCGCTTGCAGGCGTCCACGAACATGTCTTCCGGCACCACCGCCATGCAGGTGCGGCGAGCCGTGACCGCCAACCGTCGCGCGTTTTCCTCCGGGCGGAACAAGCTGACCTTGCCATCCTTGCGGCGAAACGCCTTCAAACCTTCAAACGCGGATTGCCCATAATGCAGCGCCGTCGCCGCAATGTGCATGGGGATGTAAGGCGACTCAACCAGCTCGCCCTCGCTCCAGCGTCCATCTTTCCACACGTAACGGATGTGACAATTCGTATCGTGATAGGCAAAACCCAAACTTTTCCAATCTAACTGAGCCATGACTAATTCCTTCTGTTGAATAACCAAACTTGCTTAATCAATGTAAAACATGCGCCAGCGACGGGCTGGCCAATAAATCCTGCGCCACCCGGCAGGCAATCGCCTCAATTTCGTCGTCCGACAAAATACCCGCGGCATTAGCCGCCGCCGGCGGCACACCGCCCCCGCGACCGTCCGGCGAGCCCGGAGCAATCCCCGCCGCCGCAGCCTGACACATCGTCACGGCGGCCACGCCAACGATATCCGATACGCTGCACCCGCGCGACAAATCATTCAGCGGCTTGGCCAGCCCCTGCAAAATAGGCCCCAGCGCCATCGCGCCGGCCAAGCGCTCCACCAGCTTGACGCTGATGTTGCCCGCCTGCAAATCGGGGAAAATCAATACATTCGCCGCGCCCTTCAGCGGGCTGTCCGGCGCTTTTTGCAGGGCAACTTGCGGAACCAGAGCGGCATCGGTCTGCAACTCGCCATCCACGACAATTGTGGGGTCCAGTTCAGCGGCCACCTTGCGGACGATTGCGGTGGCCTGCGCCACCTTGTCCANNCCACCAGCTCATGCTTGGCGCTGCCGCGCGTGGAAAAACTCAAGAGCGCCATTCGCGTCGGTGTGCCAATAAGCGCGCGGTGCGTCTGCGCCGTCGCCACGGCAATTTCCGCCAACTGTTCCGCCGTCGGATTCGGATTCACGCCGCAATCGGCAAACAAAAGGGTGTCATCGCCGGCCGGCGTGGGCGTTTTCAGGCGCAAGAAAAAGCAACTGCTGGCGGTGCGAATGCCCGGCGCGGTCCCCGCGCAATGAAAGGCCGCGCGCAACATATCCGGCGTGGAGGCAATGCTGCCGGCCACCATCCCCGCCGCATAGCCGGTCTCAATCATCATCGCGCCGACATACAGCCGACTTTTCAGCGCTTGCCGCGCCTGCGCTTCCGTCAGCCCCTTGGCACGCCGCTTTTGGTAATACGCCGCAACCAACTCCTCAAAACAAGGCGGCGCGGTCGGGTCAATAATTTCAAAATCCGCCGACGACACCCCCGCCGCGGCACAAGACTGCTGGGCCTCCGCCGGCGTAGCCAAAACGGACACCCGCGCAAAACCCAGACGAGCAATCTCCGCCGCCGCCTTCATCACGCGCGGGTCCTGCCCCTCCGGCAACACCACGCTACCCTGATAAGCTCTGGCCCTTTCAATCAACAAATTCATAACCGGCTACGATAGACACAATTCGCCCCATCCGTCCAGAAAATCCGCACCTCGCCCCCTGTCCCCCGCTTCAGATAATTCTACAAAACAGATGGCTCCCCCCAACCCCGGTCTGAACGGAAGAACGCTACAGGACTCCACGCGCCCCCAACAAAAACCTGCTTCAAGCTAAAGTGCAAATAATATCGCAAGATGCTTCACGGGTCATCGCGATGCTCGATGTTCAGTGGTTCAAAATAGCCATCGGGCACCAGACCATTTTCCACCGCTTCCATTCGCCACATAAGCTCCCGATAGATTCTGAGAAAAGGGAATGCATCTGGAAATTCATTATGCAGAAATTGCATTTGCGCCGGCGTTTTGGACTGATCCGCAGGGAAGTTGGTCGGGATGGGCATTTCACACAACAAAAGGGGAAGCTCCATGGGTATCCTGCGATGAATAACTTCATCGGGCACACGGTTCGATACCGCAAGGATAAATTCTGCGGCGGCGGCACGAGCCTTGTAAAAGTCAATGCATATATCTTCATAGAATTTAAAAACCAATCCCTTGGCTAATATGTCATTCGTGCATTCCGCGACACGGTTGGTTAGCACCTGCTCCAGCAGCGTGTAGTTGCTGACCACCCAAGCCGAATTTACGGCCTCCAGAAAGGCATTGGTGTCGTTGCACTCGGCATGACTGATGGCCGGTAGGCTTATGCCTATTAAAAGGCATGCGATAACAATTCTTGCAATTTTCATGCCCTGCCTCTTTGCGAAAACATCATGCGGCCAAATACTTCACGGGTCATCGCGATGCTCGATGTTCAGCGGGTCGAAATAGCCATCGGGCACCAGACCATTTTCCACCGCTTCCATGCGGTACAGGAGTGCCTTATAGATTCTGAGAAAAGGAAACGCATCCGGAAATTCATTGTGCAGAAATTGCATTTGCGCCGGCGTTTTGGACTGATCCGCGGGGAAGTTGGTCGGAATGGGCATCTCACACAACAAAAGAGGAAGCTCCATGGGTACTCTGCGATGAATAACTTCATCGGGCACACGGTTCGATACCGCAAGGATGAATTCCGTCGCGGCGGCACGAGCCTTGTAAAAGTCAATACATGTATCATCATAGAATTGATAGACTAATCCCTTGGCTAGTATGTCGTTTGTGCATTCCGCGACACGGTTGGTTAGCACCTGCTCCAGCAGCGTGTAGTTGCTGGCCACCCACGCTGAATTTACGGCTTCCAGAAAGGCGTTGGTGTCGTTGCACTCGGCATGACTGATGGCCGGTAGGCTTATGCCTATTAAAAGGCATGCGATAACGATTCTTGCAATTTTCATGCTCTGCCTCTTTGCGAAAGCATCATGCGGCCAAATGCTTCACGGGTCATCGCGATGCTCGATGTTCAGTGGTTCAAAATAGCCATCGGGCACCA
>LSQX01066626.1_pt1 | contig 19278 bp, 18 predicted proteins | sample 654561 | NCBI WGS metagenome assembly LSQX01 (sample SAMN04489861, study PRJNA283612) | anaerobic digester metagenome | isolation source: 4 biogas reactors fed with cattle manure at either 37C or 55C with and... | place: Denmark: Kongens Lyngby | collected 2014
ATAATAGCGAGAAAGATTTTATCCGGATTTTGGTGCTTGTCTCTATTCTATAGACTTCCGACCTAAACTTTTGTTACATCATTTTTTTAAAAATATTTCATTTTTTTTATTGGAACGCGTCATTGAAAAAAATTATGCTCCAGGCACATCGACTAGAAGCAATTTAAACTCCGGATTGTTTTCTTTATTTAATTGATATTGAAAAATAGCCCTCCCATAAATATGACCGTATTCAAATTCGGCTATCAACCATTTGTCACTTAATAACTGAATATTTCCAAAATACATAGTTCCGCCCAAAACAGCATCTGCAGGGATGAGCTCGGGTTTTTCACGAAGTGCATTTTTAATAAATTCATCCGGATTTTCGATGCCAAGACGCGTAAATTTTCCACTGTCATAATGTGGATTGAACCAATAATTGGTATCCGGAATTCTCTCACTGAGAATTTTAATCAAGGAATCATTTTGCGCTTTCAACTGATGAATTTCAGTTTCCATTTCATTAATTTGAGAAATATCAGAATTGTTGCAACTCAATAAAATAAATGGTAAAATCAACAATATTTTAAGCAGAAATTTCATTTTAAAAAGCTATTTATAAAGTGTGATGACAAGTTAATCATTATTTTTCCCAATCCATCCCAAATGCGTATTCTTAAAATTGTCGGTATATTTTAATCCGTAGCCAAATATTCTGTCCATGGACGCATGACCGAATAAAATCAGACCTGAAAAAATCACCATTTGATTGTTTAACCAATATCCCAAAATTAACACACCGATTGCCACAAACTTGTGATGAAAAAAATTATAGGTAAAAGCTCCTGTTTTTGTATTTATTAAATACCCAATCATAGACACATCCGGCAAAAGAATACAAGCCGGAAAAATCCACCAGGCGTAATCCAATTGATAGAACAAAAAAACAGCTAGCAGCAGTTGAGCCGTTTCTTCAAGTTTTAAAAGCTTGTTCATAAGTATTTATCATAAGGTTTTTAAATCTCGTAAAATTGCAAAAAAAATAGTTGAAATAATTTTTTTGTGTTCGGATTTAAACTAAAAATTTAAAATTAATTACCGCTAAAAAAAGAGATTCCAATACATAATCAGAATCTCTTTTATCACTGAAAGGAGTTTGTTGTTATTAAGTCAAACGCGATTGTAAGCGATTTACTCTTTTAACAATCGGACCGTTTGTGTTTCATTTTCAACGTTTAACGTAATCAAATATACTCCCGAGGCGATATTTTCATCCAAAGTTACAGAAATCACATCCTCACTTGAAGTGACTTTTTGTTCATAAATGCTTCTTCCGCTGATATCGTTGATGGTTATATTCATTGCTTTACCATTACATCCGGGAGCGTAAATAAAGAACGTTTCAGAATGCAACGGATTTGGATACAGATGAATTCCGTCCAACAATGTATGGGAATTATTGTCTAGCAATTGTTCAGTTCTTATCACAAATCTGTCATTTGCTAAACTCAAAGCGTCTTCATTTGTAACGCTAAATGCATAGGTGTTTTGTCCCGCTTCAATAAGGGTGCTTGTACCGGTATAATGATCGTCGAGATACATCACATAATTTTCCAAACCGTTTTTATTAATTTTTAAGGTGTAGTGTGTATGGGTGTATCCAGTTGTAAACACCTGATACATTTCACCGATTTGTGGCAATTCTCTGGACTCAACACTCAAATACGTTCCGTTGTGGTTCACTCCAATATTTTCGTAAAAATTCATCGGTTTTATGGCATCTTTTTCTGTCAGCAAATTGCTATTCGCCCCATCAAAAAAGATACTGAACCTATCGTGAATAGGCCCTTGATTGTTAAAATTATCCGTAGTAAACAACGCTACCATGAGCATATTGTGCCCATCTATCGGTCGGTTTGGTGCGGTAAAATTACCGGGAGCTTTGTCGCTTTCATCAAAAACAATGGTTGCAGGTCCTGTAACTTTCACTTGCGCAGCCTGTCCGGGTTGCAAATAGGCTAATGTTGTTGATGGAGTATTAATTAAATCAACCGTATGATAAGCCCCGTGATCTCCAAGAGCGGGATCGTAGAGATAAAAGTAATTCGTGTTGAGATTAACAGATTTAGCAAATACACTATTTAAATCTACTGCACTTTGATACGGATTCCCGAACATTATAAAATCCTGATCAACAGCATCAGGGAAAGACTGTGTCGTAGATCCGGTCAGAAGCGTACCTGTTGCCCGCAAAACTGTTTCGCTCGAAGAGTTGTTCGATGTCAAATCCACATCTCTCCCACCGCGAATGAATATTAAATAAGGTTCCCCGGCCGTAAGGGTATTGACATCCGTATTGTCGATGGCATCAAATTTTTGTCCGGGAACATCCAGTGTAAACAACGATGGATTTCCTGTTGTCGTTTTATCAAATCCGTTTAGCTGGTCAATCGTACTTCCTGTGATATGAGTTCCAAAACCCATTTCAGGATTATGGGTACTGCTTGTAGCGCCTTCTTGCCAGTTCTCATGAATTGAAGTTGTAGTAGTCACAGCACTGCTAATCATTCGGTAGGAACGTCTGTTTTGTGCATATCGCTGAACAGTCACTTCACCTGTAATTGTGGAAGTGGCAGGTACAGCTGCCAATTCTCCATTGCGTGTGGCTGTACTGACGAAAACTAAATTCCCTTCGTTTTCTATATTTCCGTTGATTGTAAGCACACCTTCAACTTTTAATGTCGCTCCGCTTTCAATATGTATGTCATTTACTTCAATATCATTTGAAAAAGTAGTTTCGCCATTTCGAACTAAAATATTGTCAGTTGCCGTTGCCAGAACGTTTGGATCTCCGGGAGTCCAAACCCCGTTATCATATACGAATCCATCATATTCACAAGAAACGCTGATGGTATAATCACCAAAACCACTTAAATAATTATAGGTGCGAATAATAAGCGTTTCAGAAGCTGTAGCAGTGTAAGTTATGGTTTCCATTCCACCTAGATCAAAGGAAGCATCCTGACAGGCAATTTCTAATAATCCATCACAAGTTCCACTGTAGAGCACCAGAATTGCATCATAATTTATTCCATTTACCGAGATGGTGTAAGTATAGTTTTCTTCAACATCGAGACTAAAAAACACATCTTCTAAAGAAGAACCGGAGTTTGCCGAATCACAACTTGGATTAGGAAGACTACTCTTTGTAGCATCTAATACCGAACCCGTCAAAGTATCACCGCAAGAAATTGGTGTTGCATTGATGCAATCGTCATTATCCGGTCTTTTAGGAAGTGTTAGGAATGACACAGGCCCTGCCCAAGTAATACCTTCAGTGCTACAAACAGCTTGTACATAAAACTCATAATTCGTTTCCGGAGTTAAATTTGTAATTTGGTAGAAAGTGGAATTTACATTTTCCATTCCGATTTCATTGTTTTCGGGTGTAAATCCCGGCAATCCCCAAGCAACTCTCCAAGCAGTTTCAGATCCTCCGGGTGTCCAATTAACAGTAACTTCTTCATCTAGAATATTTGTTGCAGTCAATGCCGAAGGTGGTAAACACGTGGAATCGTGAATAAAAAATACGGCATAATCTTCTACCTCTCCATAACTTATTTCTTGACAGGGACCGGGAAATTCAACATCTGAAATCATGGAAACCCTCATCGTAGTTCTAATCGGATTTACAATTGTGGGAATAGTAATAGTGCCAGTTGAAGGTGTATTGGCAACTCCTACATCTGTAAATACTCTTTCTGATGAATCAAAAACTCCATCGTTATTATAATCTATCCAGACTGCATAGGTTGCTGAGTAATTTTGAGCTCCTGTAGTATACAACGAAATGGTATAAGTATTCCCAATTACCAGTTCCGTATTTAAATAAGTAAAATCTGAATACGTACTAGGCCCTGAACCATTATTAATGGTATTAAATGTAACCTCACTTATATAATTTAGAGTTGGTAAACTGTTTGAATATGAACTACAATACGTTTTACCTGTGGTCGTGAAATTTAAAAGAGTATATGCTGAGGGTGCAGTGGAATCACATTTGCTTCTTACTTCAACATCATATTGTGTATAAACATCCAGTCCGGTAATTGTATAGGAATTCAGAAGGATGTTATTCACATCTGTCCACGTGGAATCTGTACTTTTTTTGTAGCGTAAGTCGTGCGTAGCTCCCGTTGCCGATAACCAGGAAATTACAACCGAATCATCCGTAATATCGTTTGCATTCAAATTCTGCGGAGCAGTTGCGCTTAGACAATTATTCTGAATTCCCGTAACAATTAAACTAAATGCTTGGTTTCCTCCAACTAAAGTTCCTTTGTGGCTAATTGTGATGGTATAAACTCCCGAAGCATTCGGTACTTCAATACGTTCAAAAGGATCGACTTGATTGTCTCCGGAATTGGAATTGGTTGTGGCAGAAGTTAACCTCCACGGGTAAAATGTATTTCCATCTTTAGAAATACGAAGATCTAAATCATTAACAAGTGCCGGGGTAGATGAATTTAATACATTATTAATCGCTCCCGGTCTGTCTGTCCAAGAAATAGATGCCATTAAATCATGGATCCCATCCGCTGTTACTTGTAACGTAATGGTTTGCCCTTGATTTAAAACCAATTCGTTAATAATGGATTCGGTTCCGTTTTGGGTAATGGTTTCTGCTGCGCGTTTTGCATTTAAAAGTCCCCATCCAAATTTGGCATCGGGTCCGATGGGACCGGCATCATCGGCAGTGTGCATTGCCAAACCTTTTAAAGTAGCGGCACGCATGTAAGTATTGTATAAGTTGTTATAATGTTGTTGCAATAACAATAAACTACCTGTAACATTGGGCGCAGCCATGGATGTTCCGCTTAAGGTATTATATGAATTATCAAAACTTTCAAAAGTAGAGTATACCGATGTTCCGTTTCCGGCAATATCGGGTTTAATTCGTAAATCATCTGTAGGTCCCGGACTGCTTGAAGAATTGATTGCAACAGCTATTAAATTTCCGTTACTGTCCACAGTTGCATCTTGAGCATTTGCAACAACCAAGTTGTTTTTTGCTGTTTTATTACCACTTAACAAATCGTATCCCGGTGCTAAAGGTTGTGAATTGTAAGATGTGTTATTTCCATCATTGCCGGCAGAGGCTACCATCAAATAATAGGGCGTGTTAAACATCAATTCATCCCACTCCTCAGCATAATCCATATAAGATCCAAAAAAATAAGCGGGAAGTGTCGAGCTATCAAACCCGTAGGAATGATTGGAGATTAACATACCTTGCGAAGCGGCCAAAATTGCTTCTTGCAAATCTTGAGTCCATTTGTATGCTTTTATGGTAGATTGTGGTGCCATCCCTTTGGCATTTGGATCCACACCTGATGCTGCAATGGTTCCGACGACGTGAGCAGCGTGAAAATTTAAATTAATTCCTCCTTCGGTTGCAGCATCCATGATGGTAACTCGGTTGTTTCCGCCGGGACCATCATATTCTTGATGAGTTTCACGAGGATGTCCTCCATCCCAAACGTACGCAACCATATTTTGACCATCAAGATTGTACCCTGTCAAGCCGCCAATGTTGAGATGATTGGTTCGTGTTGATAAAGCCGCATTAACATTATTTGTTTTATAATAAATTAAGATTCCGTCTGAAGTCACTTCTTGAAGTTCCAAAAATGAACCCGTATCATCAGTATAAGAAATAGGGAGATTTCTTGCCTGCGCATAATTTACAGCGTGATTTTTCTTTCTCTCAGATTCTTCAAGGGCTTTTGAAGCAAAATCACTAAGATAAGAATGGTTATATGAAGAAATTATCTTGTTTTTTTCTATCGGTGTCTGTCCATATAAATTCAGACTGATAATAGAGATACATAGTGTTAAAACACTGATGGGAAGTAGTTTGTTGAATTTCATAAGAAGTTGGATTAGTGATGGTGCAAAATTACGTAAATCATAAGATTTATTTAAAATAAATCCAAATTTAACGTGAAGAAAATCTAAAAACATATCAAGTTTTAACATTTATACTCTTCATGCTTATTTAAAAAAGATGAATGATAGATGCGCTTTTTAAGCTTAGCAGCATCGCTTATTAAATTTATTTTTCTAAACCAATCAATCATTTTTTGAATTTACATTTTGCAAAGTCTCTGTGGGTTTGCTTTTATCCTTTTTAATAACAGAAAGATCACCGTTTGATTCTATGACAACTGCTTTGACATCGGCGATAGAGTGAATTCCTTCTTTTCTTAACGATGCCAAAATTTCACTTTTGGTAACTCTTTCTTTTTTCATGTTCTTTTTAAGCATTTCACCTTCGTAAAATAAAAGTGTGGGTGAAGATCTGACAAAACTGTTCAATGATTTAAAATTTACCGTAGCCAAGGAAATCAGATATTGAAGTATTATTAACAACGCCAATGCGGCAATTCCTTCTAACAAAGGAATAGTTTTATCCATCATAATGATGGAAAGTACAGAACCGATGGCTATGGTCACCACAAAATCAAATGCGTTCATTTTTGCCAGCGTGCGTTTTCCGGCAATTCTTAACATAATTACCAATGCTACATAAGTACTGACTGTAATAAGCATTAAGCGTCCCAAATCGGGGAGATTTGTAAAAATATATTTTTCCATTCTGAAAGATAAATAAATAAAAAAATAACCTTTCCTAAAAACTTAAAGCTTAGAAAAGGTTAACAAAATCAACCGCTTGGATAGTTTTAATGATGACCTCCGTGTGCCAGAATGTGTTCTATGGCTTCCAGTGTATGTGTATAATCTACATAAGCCATTACATATGCTCGACCTTCGGCTACTGAATTATCTTTTACTTTATGCAAAGCCGCAACTTTATCGAATTTTTCTTGAATTACGTGTTTAATGTGATTTCCAATATTTGAAAGCAACGTATTTACTTCCTTGGTTTCAATTGACTTATCAGCCATTTGTACAATTGGCGTTGTGGAACCTGCCGGTTTTAATCCGGTAAATGCAGCGCCTTCCGTTTCTCGATGCAATCGGACAAGCGTTTCCAGAAAATGCTTTTCAACGATAGCGTATACTTGAGCATCGGTATTTTTTAAGTTGACCGTTTTACTAAAAAGATTTTTAATTTCTGCTTCTTGGTCGGCATCAATCCATTTCAAAACATACGTAACGTCTTCTTTTTCTAATGCTTTATAAGCATCTTGAATCACAGGACCGTCATACGAATCGCAATGTGCAAAAACCGGAAGAGCAATTAAGAAAGCGAAAATGCTAACTAAAATTCTGATTTTACTTCTCTTTATTTTCTTCATAATATTATAATTTTTAATGTTATTGTTTATTTCAAAAGTACGCTCTTAAACCGAGCATAGTGATGTATATAAGACTTCAGTTTTGGTATATTAGTCGGATTTTTATTAATTATTTATTACGCGAACTCCAACTCGGTGCATAATTCACTTTAGCGTCACTTTTCTTCATTTTAAAGCTTTTAAATCCAAACTGTAATTTCGGATAACGCACCAATCTCACTGCATTGAGAATAACTGCAATCACACTAATTTCGTGAATCAGCATTCCCGAAGCCAAGTGTATGTGATCTGTCAACACACCGAGCAACAACAAGGCTACCGTGATTAATGCCAAATACGTATTTTGTTTCATATTGCGAACGGTTGCTTTGGCGAGTTTAAGCGCGTAGGGAAGTTTGTCCAATTTTTCTGACATCAAAATGACATCCGCTGTTTGCATCGTGACATCCGTTGCAGTTCCGCCTATTGCTATTCCAACATCTGCGGTTGCAATTGCCGGGGCATCGTTAATTCCATCGCCTACCATTGCAACTTTTCTACCGGATGCTTTTAATTCCGAAACTTTATGCACTTTGTCTTCAGGCAACAATTCCGAATACACACGATCCATTCCCAACTGTCGCGCAACTTTTTGTGCCATTTGCTCATTGTCACCGGTAAGCATAATCAAATCAGCAATGCCTGCTTCCTTTAACTCATTCAAGGTTGCAGGAGCTTCCTCCCGAATTTGGTCGGCTATGGAAATAATTCCGATAACCTGGTTGTCTCGGACTACAACTACCGCCGTATTGCCTTTTTCTTGTTGTTGAAGCATATAGCTGCTTGCAGTTTCAGGAATGAGAATTTCTAGTTTTTCTGCTCCTGATTTATTTCCGATATAAAACTCGCTATCATTCAATAAAGCTTTGAGACCGTGCCCTTTCATAATTTCAACATCCGAAGGTTGAGCCTCCAATTCGATTTTATTTTCTTTAGCTTTTTGTACGATTGTCTTCCCAAGGTGGTGTTCAGAAGTAACTTCTACTTCTGCTGCCAGTTTCAGCAATTCTTTTTCTGAAATTCCATACGGTTTGATGTCAGTTACCTCCGGTTTTCCTTTGGTCAATGTTCCGGTTTTGTCAAAAACGAGCGTGTTTATTTGGGCAAGATTTTCCATCTTATCACCCCCTTTAATCAAAATACCGTTTTTAGCTCCGTTTCCAATTCCCGCAACTATCGAAACCGGTACGGAAATAACCAAGGCTCCGGGACAGGCAATTACCAAGAATGTCAACGCCAGATGCGCATTGAGCGTTATCAGTCCGACAATTACGGAGAAAATCAAAATTCCCGGAGTGTAATAAGCAGCAAAACGCTCCATGAATTTTTGGGTTTTTGCTTTGGTTTCCTGTGCTTCTTCAACCAATTCGATGATTTTGGAAAAAGTCGTGTCATCACCTACTTTTTCTGCAATAATTTCCAAATATCCGTTGTCTGAAACCGTGCTAGTAAAAACGCGATCGCCTTTCGTTTTATTGACAGGGACAGATTCGCCGGTAATTGCCGCTTCGTTGACCGAAGATTGTCCGGAAATCACTTTGCCGTCAACCGGAATTCTGCCACCAGGACGAACAATAACATGATCTCCTACTTTGACTTCATCGACAGGAATGACAACTTGATTGCCATTTTTTAAAATTACTGCTTCCAACGGTGCCATATCGATAAGCGATTTTAAGGACGCTCTGGTTTTTTGAAGGGTACGACCTTCGAGGTAATCACCAAAAAGGAACAAGAACGAAACAACTGCCGCTTCTGTAAATTCACCGATAATCATTGCACCGATTACGGCGATTGTCACGAGCAAATCAATGCTGAACGTTTTCATTCGCACTGCTTGAAATGCTTTTATGGCAATGGGAACTCCCGCTATTACGGCAGCAATTATCAATATAATTTCGCGTGCAAAATCGCTGAGATTGAACAAGTATATTAACAATGCTGACAGCAGAAGACTGCCGGACACCACCGTCAATCTGTTTTTTGTTTTTGTCTTGATACTATTAATTTATTGATTTATACTTTTTAATTATTTATTTATGAAAGTACCGGATAACCCAGCTTTTCAATAATTTCAGCAAGCGCTTCTGAAGTTATTTTTTCAGAATCATACGTTATTTTAACCTTACTGGAATTAAACATTACTTTTGCCTCTTTCACGCCGTTCTGCTTGTTTAAAACGCTTTCAATTTTGTTTATGCAACTCGGGCATGTGAGAGTTTCTAATTGAATTCTTATTGTTTTCATCTTATCTTTTTTTAATGGTTATACTTTACTTTTTTTATTCATAACAAAGATAAGAAGCACTCCAGTCCTCTGTAAGAGCTGAAAGTAGGTGAAAATGGTATAAAAGTCGGATTTTGGTTATTTGACTTGATTCCGATACTCCATCGGACTTAACCCTGTATGTTTTTTGAAGAATTTACCGAAATGAGAAGGGTCTGAAAAATTGAGGTCATAAGCAATCTGAGAAATACTTTGTTCGTGGTTTTGCAATCGTACTTTAGATTCTAACAATACCATATCATTAATCCACGAACCGGCTGTTTTCCCGCTTATTTTTTTGATTACCGTAGAAAAGTATTTTGGAGTTAAATGAAGTTTATCAGCATAAAATGAGACTTCTCTTTCTTGGATGAAATGTTCGGATAAAAGACTTTTAAACTGGGTGAGAATGTTTGTGTTTTTATCAGTTTCTGAAGCATCTGCAGGATTTTGTTTTTGATGTGCATCTTCAATTTCATTGAGAATAATATAAATTAAACTTCTTATAATCGCCGAAGTGTGTGGCGCATTTTCAGTGGTTTTTTTATGAATCAGTTTAAAATAAGATTTAAACTGACTGAATTGCTCTGCATTTAAGTTGACTACTTGTTGCCCTGTTTTTTCAAAGAAATCAAATTTATCGAGGTACGTGATGTCTGTTTGTCCTTCCAAGAAAACCTCTTTACGGAAAAAAAGAATTTGCGCATCATAAGGCGTCCCCAAATCGGTAAATTTGCGAATGGCAGCAGGCGCTATGGTAAATACGGCGGGTGCTTTGGCCTTGTGAACAAACAAATCGGATTCTAACTGGAGTTCGCCTTCACTCAAAAGACAAATAGCATAAGCAGAAGTACGATGCGCATCCTCAGAAGCACAGGCATTGCTCAAATGTGACATGTGATACCAAGTATTCAGATTGTGCTGGGTCGCTTCAATTCGTGTGTATTCTATATAAGGTATCAAGCTCATAAAGCCTGTTTTGAGGTTATAAAAAGTAAATTAGCTGTGAAGAAAATTAATTAGTTAAAAAAATCTTGAAATAAAACCATGAGAAATTGATGCTGAAACATTTAATTTCCATTTTCTTCTTCAACTTTATTCATCCGGATTGAATGGGTATCTTTTTCCTTCGATTGCTCAAATTTTATTCCCACATATTTACCGACATAATAAGCTCCCATCAGGGGTATCAATGAAAAAGTCAAATACTGCTCGGCAAGATTATAATGATTAATAATCAATATGAATACAGCAGCAACTGTTATAAATATCAAATCGAATATATTATTCTTCATAATTTTACTTTTAAAATCTATCAAATTCAGAAGTAAATATACAAAGATTTTTACACACAAAACCATCAAATAAGGAGAGTTATAGGATACCCGCTATCCTTTCTCAATTTTAATTTAAAAAGATTAATGGTTTAAAAGCTATGGGAAATAAAGAAACTTAAGAACGATGCTAAAACTTCTTATTTTAAACTTCCAATGTTTCTACATTTCCAAGTATTCCATCAATTCTCGAACAGCAGTCCTGCCTGCTCTGTTCGCACCAATTGTTGAAGCAGAAGGTCCGTATCCTGTAAGGTGTATTCGCGGGTCTTTAGCAACTTGTGTAGCCAATCTTCCGGTCATGACAATTCCGCCTTTTTCATTAATAAAATTCAACGGTTTAAGGTGATCTAAAGAATGTTTAAACCCGGTGTTCCAGAAAATAACATCCGCTTCCAACTCCGTTCCGTCTTCCCAACGTACGCCATTTTTAATAATTTCTTTAAATATGGGCAAACGTTTCAGAACACCTTTATCTCTTAAGTGTCGAATTGCAGGAGTTATGGGTAATCCCGTGACAGAAACCACGGATTTTGGAGGCAATCCTTTCCTTACTCTTTCTTCCACTAGCGCCACCGCTTCTCTTCCTTTATCCGGATCAAATTCATAATCCCTAAAATCGGGTTCTTTTCTTGTCACCCAAGTAGTTTTTGTCACTTCTGAAATTTCACCCAGCAATTGTATCGCAGAAATTCCTCCGCCTACGATAATCACGTGTTTTCCAATAAATTCTTCAGCATTTTTATATTCACCGGTATGCAATTGTCTTCCTTCGAAGCGATCCCAACCCGGATATTTCGGACAATGTGGGGTTTTCCACGTGCCCGTAGCATTAATAATTCCTCGCGCGGCAAATTGAACTCCATTGGTTCTTACATAAAACCGTCCGTTTTTCTCTTCTACTTTTTCCACACGTACCGGACGAATAACAGGCAACCCAAAGTGTTTTTCATATTTCTCATAATATGCCGGAACTGCAATGTTTGCTTGCAAATCTTTGGCTTCAACATTCACTGCTTCCGAAAAATGCATCCCCGGCAAATCATTTATCCCGTTTACCGTACTCAGCGTTAAAGAATCCCAGCGATGTTGCCAAGCTCCACCGGCTTCAAATTCATCGTCCAACACTACAAAACCACTTCCCGGTTCAACTCCGGCACGCTTCAAGTGATAAGCTGCAGACAATCCCGCTTGTCCTGAACCGATAACCACAATGTCGGTTTTGTAGAAAATAATTGACGCTTTGCTCATGTTTTAATTTCAAAGGATTTTCATAAACAAACTTAAAGAGAATAAAGGATTTTGTTTTAGACTGATTATTAAATCTTTATAAATATTACATAGATTCACATATCATCGCAGCTTAACCAAGTCTTGAAAACAATTTTATAAAAGGCGGCTTCTTGTATATTCGAAAATACAGTGGAATGCAAAAGATAATTATTTTGAAATAAATCTGTTGTTCATGCACTATTTGTCTATTTCGTCTGTTTTTATTGGTTTGAAATAAACGTTTGTAGATAAACGCATCTTGTAAGTTTTCTAAATTTCAGTAGAGTAAAATCAATTGAATTTTCCCAACCTGTCTTTGACAAATTCTTTTTTGGTTTTTCCGTGTGGAATCGGATTTCCGGCTTCATCCAAACTCACCATCACTATTTTTTCAATGCTGATGATGACCTCGCGTGTCATTTTGTTTCGAACTTCACATTGCAAGGTCAGTGAAGTATTTCCAAAGTTGACAATATCCAAACCAATTTCGATAATATCCCCTTTTTTAGCAGAGCTTCGAAAATTAATTTCACTGATAAATTTTGTAACCGTGCGTGGATTTTCTAATTGAATGATGGCATAAAGCGCTGCTTCCTCGTCAATCCACTCCAACAACCGACCTCCAAAAAGGGTTCCGTTTGGATTTAAATCTTCAGGTTTTATCCATTTTCGTGTATGAAAATTCATAAATTAAAGTTGAAATCTGTTTATATATACTGTTTTTTTATTGACAAATTCACGCACCCCAAAATAACTCAACTCCCGTCCGAAACCACTTTCTTTCACACCGCCAAACGGCAACCGCGGATCGCTCTTAACCAGCTCGTTAACAAACACGGCGCCTTCATCAAACAACGGAACCATTTCTTCTGCTTCGTTTAAATTCTCCGTAAAAATTGAAACTCCCAATCCATATTTAGAATTGTTGGAAAGTTGAATGGCCTCTTCGATGTCTTGAAAAGTCGTAACACTTAACAGCGGACCAAAGGTTTCTTCGTTAAAAACAGGCATTTCCGGCGTAACTCCGGTGAGTACGGTAGGTTCAAAATACGTTCCTTTTCGAGTGCCGCCAATGGCAATTTCTGCGCCCATCGCCACAGACCGGTTCATTTGCTCCTCCAACTGTTCCGCCAAATCTTCACGAGCCATTACCCCAATGTATGTTTTTTCATCCATCGGATCGCCACTTTTCATTTTATTTATTTTTTTGAGGAGTTTTTTCATAAATTTCTCCGCAATTGCTTCATCGACGAGCAATCGTTTTCCGGCAATGCAACTTTGTCCCGTATTTTGAAAACGTGCTGTGACACATTTTTTTACTGTTTTAGACAAATCGCAATCTTTCATTACAATCATCGCATTATTGCCTCCCAGTTCCAAAACAATTTTTTTGATGTTTTTACCTGCAATTGCAGCCACCTTAGCCCCTGCAGCACTACTTCCCGTGAGGGTTACAGCTTTTACGTGTTGGTTTTCGATAATGCTTTCAACCAGTTCACTTCCGACGTATAAAGTCGTGAAACAGCCTTTGGGAAAACCGACACGATTAAAAATCTCTTCTATTTGGCGGGCACAACCAAAAACATTGGAGGCATGTTTTAAAACCACGACATTCCCTGCCATTAATGCGGGAATGGCAAAACGAAATACTTGCCAAAACGGATAATTCCACGGCATGACAGCCAATAAAATCCCAAGCGGTTCAAAACTCACATAACTCTTATCGGCATCGGTCAGAATGATTTCTTTTTTTAATTGCAATTCTGCATGTTCAGCATAATACTCGCAGTTCCAAGCACATTTTTCAATTTCGGCTTCAGCCTGAGCAATGGGTTTTCCCATTTCACGAACTATTGTTTCAGCGTAGATTCGTTTGTTTTTCAATAGCTCTTCAGCAAGCGCCAATACAAGCGCTTTACGTTCTGAAAATGAAAATGTTCGCCATGACAAAAATTGCTCATGTGCCTGACTTATCAATTCATCGACTTCGTCCGCGCTGTGATTTTCAAATTCTTCAATTTTAGCTCCTGAATAAGGATTTACGGAAGTGGTTATTTTCATAATTTTTTATTGCATAAATTTATTAAATACTATAAATTAAAACGGCAGGGAGAAACCGAATTAACATATCTTTAATAGTGGAGGAATTTGCTTCATAAAATATAGTTTGCCCATCGTTTTGGAAGCGCTTATTTTTGTAATTTATAAACTTAATTTTATTTATCATGAAAAATACGGCGCTTACTCATATTCATCAGAAACTCGGAGCCAAGATGGTTCCTTTTGCAGGATTTAACATGCCTGTTTCCTACGAAAGTGTGAATGCAGAACACGAAACCGTTCGGAAAGGTGTTGGAGTCTTTGACGTTTCGCATATGGGAGAATTTTTTATCAAAGGACCAAAAGCCGTAGACTTAATTCAAAAAATATCGAGTAACGACGTGACTAAATTAGTCAAAGGTCAAGCACAATATGCATATCTTCCCAATGAAACCGGTGGAATTATCGATGATTTGATTATTTATAAAATTGATGATGAAGAATATTTACTTGTTGTAAATGCTTCCAATATCGAAAAAGACCGCGAATGGATTAACCAACAAAATACCATGGGAGCAATTTTTGAAGATCGCTCTGATGAATATTCCTTACTTGCCATTCAAGGTCCAAAAGCAATCGAAGCGATGCAACCCTTGAGTTCAGTAGATTTATCGGCAATTAAATTTTATCACTTTGAAATTGCAGATTTCGCCGGGGTTGATGATGTGATTATCAGTGCTACGGGATACACCGGAAGTGGTGGTTTTGAAATTTACTGTAAAAACGATGCCATCGAGCAAATTTGGAATAAAGTATTTGAAGCCGGAGCCGACTACGGAATTAAACCTATCGGACTTGCCGCGAGAGACACCCTACGTCTTGAAATGGGTTTTTGCCTGTACGGAAACGATATAGACGAAACAACCTCACCTTTAGAAGCAGGACTGGGATGGATTACCAAGTTCACGAAAGATTTTATAAATGCTGAAAATCTAAAAAAAGAAAAAGAAGCAGGAATTAAAAATAAACTCATCGGATTTGAACTTAAAGAACGTGGAATTCCGCGTCAAGGGTATGAAATCATGACTGCAGACAGCAGTGTAATTGGTCGAGTGACCAGCGGTACAATGGCGCCTTCGTTAGGAAAAGCAATTGGTATGGGATATGTTCCTGTTGCTATGAGTTTGCCCGGAACGGATATTTTCATCAACATTCGGAACAAACCCGTGGCGGCAACGGTAGTTAAAACTCCATTTTACAAGCCTTAATGCAAGATTATCAGCACATACTAAATGAGATTTATACCACTCTAAAAAAGGTAAAAACAAAAGGAGAAGTAGCGCGCTATATTCCCGAACTTGCCAAAATGAATCCCGATCATCTCGGGATTCATTTGCGATTAATTACCGGTGAAAGTTTCAGTACAGGGGATACCAACATTCCTTTTTCGATTCAGAGTATCTCCAAAGTTTTTTCGCTTGCCAAAGCATTTCAATTAATGGGAAATAAATTGTGGAAACGCATTGGTGTCGAACCTTCCGGAAACCCGTTTAACCATATGTCTTTGTTAGAACAAGAAAACGGAATTCCGAGAAATCCGTTAATAAATTCAGGAGCCATTGTAATTGCCGATATTTTACTTTCTCATTTAAAAAATCCCAAAGACGATTTTATAAATTTTGTGCGCGAGCTCACTCATGACGACACCATTGATTTTAACGAAACCATCGCACTTTCTGAAAAACGAACGGGTTACAACAATTATGCTGCTGCTTATTTACTCAAATCTTTCGGCAACCTTGAAAATGACGTAGAGGATGTTTTGGATTTTTATTTTCATCAGTGTTCCATTATGATGAATTGTGCACAATTGACGAATGCTTTTGTCGTTTTTGCCAATCGCGGGCGTTGTATTCACAACAAGAAACATTTATCGCTTCACAAGGTAAAACGAATCAATGCTATTATGCTTACCTGTGGGTTTTATGATGAAGCCGGAGAATTTGCATTTGAAGTCGGTTTGCCCGGAAAAAGTGGTGTCGGCGGTGGAATTGTTGCACTTTTGCCTCATTATTATGTAATTTCTACTTGGTCTCCGCCGTTAAATAAAAAAGGAAATTCTTATCTCGGAATGAAAGCACTGGAATTATTTACAGAAAAAACGGAATTGACAATATTTTAAAGGAATAGTTCTTGATAGAAACCGGAACGGCAAAGGAGGACAAGATTCATGAAAGAAAACAAGCAGAAAGAACGTATCCTGATTTTGGGAGGGAGCGGATTTATCGGACAAGCACTTTACAGAGAACTTCAATCATATTACGACGTACACGGAACGTATTGTTCGCAAATCGGAATGTATGCGGACAACCAAGTTTACCATCATTTTTGCCTTGAAAAACATGCAGTCACTTTATTGTTAGAAAAAATACGTCCCACTACCATTGTTTTTGCGTTAAAAGGTCCTGCTTCGCTACGATTAAAAGCATTGGAAAAAATTTGTGAATATGTCAAAGTAGATTCGGATAGGTCTGTTTTTCTCATTTCATCTCGAAATGTTTTTGATGCAAAAACAGCGCGTCCTGCTTATGAAGACGATATACCTTTGTCAATCTCAGCAGAAGGAAAAACAAATATCGCCCTTGAGAAATTAGTCATTGAAACCATTCCCGACCAACATACCATTGTCAGACTTCCTTTGGTGCTCGGAATCAATTCGCCCGAAATAGTTCACCTGAGACAATGCATTCGCCATCACGCTACTTTTGAAATCTATCCCAATTTGGTGGTAACGGCCATTACCATTCAGCAACTGCAAGCACAAATTCACTATATGATAAATCGTTCTTTCCGCGGTGTTTTTCATCCGGCAAGTGAGAATATGATTCACCACGACGAACTTTTTAGAGAAATATGTGAAAAAATTGGAGATAAAACCCCTATTTTTAAAAATGTTTACAGCAGCAATGAAGACAAATTCAGTGCGCTACTTTCTTCGAAGAACAAATTGCCCGCACCGTATTGCGTAAGCATTGAAGAAGTAATACAAGAAACGGCGCTTAACGAAACCACGACATCATTAATTTAACAACAATCAAATATGAAACTACTTACGGAAAACGAAATCAACGAACGATTAGAAGAATTGGAGGGTTGGGAATATGTGGACAATGCCCTATACGCCACTTTTGAATTTGAAAACTTCAAAGAAGCTTTTGTCGCTATGACACGCATTGCATTTGAAGCAGAAAAAATGAACCACCATCCCGAATGGACAAATAGTTACAATCTGGTGGAGTTCTATCTGTCCACACACGAGGCAGACGGAGTTACCGAAAAAGATTTTGAACTGGCGATGATTATTGAAGATTTAATCGGTTAAAAATTTTATTATCAACTGAATTCAGCTTGTTTTCAATGAAGGCAAGCTGTTTTTTTATACTAAAGCAATTTTGAATTATAGGTCTTGGTGATTTAGGTAAACTATACAAAATAAAAAACTGCCTCGGGTTATGAGACAGTTTTTTTATTGGGTTCAAATACTAAAACTATAACTTGTAAGCTCTAAAAGAACCGTCTGTTATATTATAGGTTGTTCCCTCCCAATCTTCTGCAGTAAAATAAAAAGTTCCTTCTATAAAGTTGGAAGAAATAGCGGTTATAACCAAAGTTCCGGAAATGGCATCCGCAGTTTTATCTCCAATAGTGAAACTTGCGGTGTAAGCATCCTGATCCCAAGAATCAGTAATTGGATGGCTTCCCGGTGTATAATCTATCGGCATTAACAAAGAAATAGCTCTGTGATTAGCATCCATTCCTTGATTGGCACCTATTTCAATCTGTAGTGAAGCTGCGGTGTAAGGCTCCATGTTATAAGTTGTACCATCCACTTTAAAAGTGATAAAGATATCATTACCGCCATTGTTGGCACTACCGTTATCATCACTGCTACAAGCAAATAATACAAATATTGCTAAAATACTCAAGATTAATTTTTTCATTTTTATTGTTTTTTAAGTTTAAATTATAAGAATAGAGTGGTTTGCAATTGGAGGCGTTTTTTTCTTTTAACCCACGGATGGGCTATAAAGGAATGCTATATTATTCATAATGGATTTATCCATTTTATCACGGCTCAAAGTTATGTTTGTTTTTTTATTTTAAAAATAATTCCGGGATTCTTTGAATGATGAAGGAATGTAATGCAATCGTGCAGCAGCGGATGCAGGCAGATCGATATAGACATCAATCAGGAAAGCCGGATAGCGGGGTTGCAACCGCATAGCAGCTCCCCCGGCAATTTTTGCCTTAGGAAGTTTTAAGGATATTTCTCCAATATATTCCGGTGATTCCCCGGGATCAGGTATGGAAACCATCCCGTGGATGATGGCAATGGCAGTTTCGGGGCTTGCCGTGCCCGGTATCACCAGGTCAATTTCTAAAGTTTTGATATGGATAAAGGAGTCTCCGCTGTCTCCAAATTCATCATTGTCGGTGGTATAATAATATTTTATACCGTCACCTCGTACATCAATACCAAGAGGATTTATGCTTATGCACCAAATTGTATTGTGGCATCCCAATATGGTTTTTGTGCAACTTGATTAATTCCTTCTTAAAAAGTTCTTTAACCAGAGTAGGATTTGTTGAAAAAAATAAATTCCTTTAAAATAGGAACGCATTATTTAAACACAATCAAAAAGCACAAAAAAAACAGTGTTATTCCGGTTCTAAAGGATTATTATTGTTAATGTTTTAGAGTCAAACTACTACTATTTAAAATCAGACAAAAAGCTTAAATTTTTGATTGAAAAATCAGCGATAAAATCAATTCAAGAACACTTCCTAAAATGAATTTATTACATCTTTATAGAAGCGTGATTTTAATTGTTTTCAACGATTTTAGCTCCCGTCGCAAACCCGCGTGGTTAAAGGCTTTGAGAGCGGTGTGAAAAAAGCAAAAATTTCAACCGTAAGAAACATGAATTTCTTCCGTATAAAATGAAGATTTCTTACGTAAGAAA
>LSQX01320441.1_pt1 | contig 19270 bp, 15 predicted proteins | sample 654561 | NCBI WGS metagenome assembly LSQX01 (sample SAMN04489861, study PRJNA283612) | anaerobic digester metagenome | isolation source: 4 biogas reactors fed with cattle manure at either 37C or 55C with and... | place: Denmark: Kongens Lyngby | collected 2014
CCCCCGCCACTGGCGCCACCCTGACTGCGCCGGACCTGGTCCTGGCTCGGATAGATCAGAAGCTCAAGACCATTGACTTCGACGCCACCACCTGGGCCATCTGCGAGGAAACCGCCGAAGCCGGCAGCATGCCCTCCATCCAGGTGAACACGAAATTCGGCGCCTTCACCGGCGCTCTCGGTCTCATGTACCACGCCACCGCTGGCCAGCCCCAGATCCACGCCGATTACCTCCTGCTGTGCTTCCAGGGCGGCACTTTCATTCAGGGCGGTGTATCCTCTGAGATTGGCATTGATAAGCTCACCGGGGTGAGTCTGGACACGCTCAAAGTCGGACCCATGAAGGATGTCATCGAGGCTTACGGGAAGGTCTTTAGTGTCATCGAGGGGATCAACAAGCTCGCCGACTGGATGTACGGCGATCTTGATCCCTCCATGATGCATCGCAACAACAAGGTTGTCGGCACCTATACCACGCACACTGGTGCGGACTATGAACAGGACCCGCTGATTGACATCCCCACCTCGACCGACATCCCGGTGGCGGTCACCTTCGCGGGCGGGGGACAGACCATTATTCGTGTGGACCATATTATCCTGAAGGACGCGACAGGGCAGAAGAAACGCATCGTGGCGGAGTGGTACTCACCTGGATTCGCGGTCTACAAGCTCGATGCCCCGGTTCTGCTGGAGTCGGCCGAAATCCAGTTGGAAATGGCCGTGCTCAATGAACGTCTGCAGTCGGGGGTGCTGGGTACCGCCTCGCGCAATCTGGTGCAGTGGAAGCCCAACGACAACAACTGGCTCCGTTTTTCAGCGTACAACTACTCCAATTTCTAGCCACCGCGTGTATACTGGTGCCTACAGCGGGTCGGGTTGGACCCGATTTCCCTGTCCAGGACGCGTTGTCGGCTGGCGATTTGTTTTGTCTCCACCACCGTGGTCGGGGTGTGGCTGGTGAATTGAAGGCACCGTAATGATTACCTCTCCAGGTCTTCCCCTGAAACGCGAAGTGATTCGCCTGGCCATGCTGGGCTGCACTTCCGGCAACGGTCAACCTTACTCGTGGAGTGCCATCTTTAACGGTTATGACCGCGCGCTTATGACCGCCGAGCGCCCCTTCCCCTTCGCGGAGACCTTCGAGCTAATGCACCTGCTGATTGGTGGTCTCCGTAGTCGTGAGGAGGGTGGGCGTGAGATACAACTGGAGGAGATACAAGTATGAATCCCAAAGAAATGCGTCCCAGCCGGGTCTTGGCCAAGCTACGGGCAGGTGGGGTGGCGAGTTGCTTCAAGCTTAACCTCGCTGACGCACGCGCGGTGGAGATCGCGGCGATCGCCGGGTTTGATTGCGTGTGGCTGGACATGGAACATGCTGCTAACGACAACACCGCCATTGAGCAAGGCATCTGGGCCGCCAAGAGCCGCGATGTGGACACGTTGGTGCGTGTGGCGCGTGGCAGTTACAGCGATTACGTGCGACCTCTGGAGATGGACGCCAGCGGTATCATGGTCCCCCACGTGATGAGCCTCGCCGACGCTCAGGCTGTCGTCCGCATGACGCGCTTCCATCCGCTGGGCCGTCGCCCGGTAGACGGTGGCAATGCCGACGGTGCTTACTGCAAGATCGACTTCCAGGACTACCTCCGGCAGGCCAACGAGCAGCGCTTCCTGGTGATGCAGATCGAGGACCCGGAACCGCTGGCGGAATTGGACACGATTGCGGCTTTGCCCGGTCTTGACATGTTGTTCTTCGGTCCGGCGGATTTCAGCCATGGCCTTGGCGCCGCAGGTGTATGGGACGACCCCCGGCTGCTCGAGGCTCGCCGTCGAGTCGCCGAAGCTGCTCAGGCCCATGATAAGATTGCAGGTACCGTCGCCTCGCCTGCCAACCTGGATGAGCTTCTGGACCTGGGCTATCGCTTCTTGTCCATGGGGTCTGATGTGATCGCGTTGACCGCCTACTGCGAATCCACCATGGCTGAGTTCCTCAATCGCCCCGGCTTCAGCAGCGTGTGAGGGAAAGGAGTCGCGTTCTGTTGAGTATTCTAGAGCGTTTTTCGTTGCGCCACAAGGTCGCCCTGGTTACCGGCGGGGCAGGATTGTATGGGAAACAGATTGTGCGAGCGTTGGCCGAAGCCGGGGCCTTCGTGTACATCGCCTCCCGCAACCTCGCGACTCTAGAAGCCTTGGCTGAGGAACATCAGAAGCTCGGGCACCAGGTTCGTGCGCTGCAACTTGACCAGGGCGAGGAAGCGTCCATCCTGGCCGCTCGCGACGTGATCTCCCGGGAGCAGGGGCAGCTACACATCCTGGTCAACAACGCGGTCGCCCGACCCGTGAAGGAGGGCCTGTTCAGCCCGGCTGCTGACCTCGACGAGAGCCTGCACGTCAACGGTACCGGCCTGATCCTGGTTACCCGCGCCCTGGGGGAGATCATGGCAGAGGGCGGCTCAATCATTAATATCGGCTCCATGATGGGGCTGGTGGGACTTGAGCCTCTAAATTACCGCGGCACCGACATGCAAGGCTGGTCCCCCGACTACTTCTTTCACAAGGGGGGCATGGCGAACCTTACACGCTTCTTCGCCAGCTACTACGGACCGCGTGGCATCCGCGTCAACTGCCTCCATCCTGGTGGGTTGCAGACCCCGGATCATCCCGAAGCCTTCGTCCGTAACTACAGTGAGCGCACCTGTCTGGGGCGCATGGCCAACGACACCGACCTGATGGGTATCATCGTCTGCCTGGCCTCGGACGCCTCGGCCTACATTACCGGTGCTAACCTCCCGGTGGACGGCGGCTACACTGCAAAATAAGGGCTGTGGAATGACTTATCACCCCTGGCGTGATTACCGTCTCTCCTCAATGATGCTGGGCACGGTGCAATTGGGCTTGCCCTACGGCATTGCTAATCACGCCGGGCAGCCGGACTATGAGGAAGCGCGGGCCATCGTGAAGACGGCTCTGGACGGCGGCGTCAACTGCTTTGATACCGCCGCGACCTATGGGAGCAGTGAAGAGGTTTTAGGTCGCGTCCTCGCCGATCTGGGCGTCGCCGAGCGCGTGGTGGTGGTCACCAAAATCCAGCCCCTGCGCTCAGACGAACTTGCGGATGAGACCTTGGCGTTTCGTGGAATTGAAGCCTCCGTGGCTGAGTCGCGCCGCCGGCTAGGTCTTGATTGTCTGCCCGTGGTGCTCTTCCATCGCGAGGTGGAGGCCAGGTATTTGTCTGCGCTTGAACCGCTTCAAGCACGCGGTTGGGTGCGCTATATCGGGGTGTCTTGCGATAATCGGCCTGGTCCGGCCGGTCAGTTCGCTGCTACACCTGGTGTAGCGGCCTTACAGATCCCGGCAAATCTCTTGGATCCTCGCCATTGTCAAGGCGGCTCCTTGTCGGCAGCGGCAGCGCATGAGGTGGCGGTCTTCATTCGCAGCGTTTTCCTGCAGGGGTTATTACTCATGCCAGAAGAGGCGGTCCCCGCCGCACTCCAGGCGGTAATCCCCGTCCGCCGCCAGCTCTCCGTGCTGGCAGAGGAGGCGGGGATGACACTGGCTGAGCTGGCGGTGCGCTATGTGTTGGGGTTGCAGGGAGTAACCTCTGCGCTCTTGGGGGCTGAGACGGCAGCCCAGGTCCAGGAGAGCCTCCGCTTCTTCAATCATGGCGCGCTTAACGTTGAGGTGCAGGCTGCTCTTGAGAAGATCGTCCCGAGGCTTCCGGAGACCCTGCTCACTCCCTCCCTGTGGCAGACTGTGACGTGACATCTGCTAACCAGGCGGCGGCGGGAGTATGGGGTATACTGGGGTGGATGTAGTATGGCTGTACTCTGGTACAGGCTGAACAGAAGACATTTGGGGAATTCTTAGGGGTATTACAGATAACTATGACAAATGGGGAAGCGCAAAAAATGCTAGAATCACCAGACCGCGACGCAATTCTCCTCTCCGCGAATGAAGAAGTATACGAGTTGCTACAGACTCCGCAGCAGGGCCTGGGCAATGAAGAGGTCGAACGTCGGCTGGAGCAGTTTGGGCCCAACGTGATCGCCAGTGCCAAAGCCTACCCGCTCTGGCGCCTGCTGATTGACCAGCTGGCCAGTCCGCTGATCTATGTGCTGCTCGTGGCCGGCGCCATCACCTTGCTGATGCGGGACTACAAGGACAGCATCGTGATCCTAGCGGTGGTGGTGCTCAATGGCACCATCGGATTCATTCAGGAGTGGAAGGCCAGCCGGGCCATTGAATCGCTGCAGCAGTTGACTGAGCCACATGCGCACCTGCGGCGTGAAGGCAAGGTAGTCACCGTGGAGCGCAGGCAGATCGTGCCCGGAGACATACTGATCCTGGAGCAGGGCACTCGCCTGGCCGCCGATGTGCGGTTGGTGAGAGCCGTCGAGTTGTCCACGGATGAGTCCCTGCTTACTGGTGAATCGCTGGCCGTAGAGAAGACCGCTGCCCCCTTGTCCGCGAGCACCTCCTTGCCGGCAGAGATGCGCAACATGGCTTTCGCCGGCTCTCTGGTGGTGGAGGGACGTGGCCTGGGGATAGTTGTTGCCACCGGAACGTCCAGCGAACTGGGGAAGATCTCCACCGCAATGACCGAAGTGGAGAAGGTGCAGACGCCGCTACAAGCCCGATTGCATCGGTTCGCCAATCAGATCACCATCGCGATCATGAGTCTGAGTGTGATCGTCGGCATCATCGGCCTGCTGCAGGGGATGACTGTTCTGGAGGTCTTCCTGGTGGCTGTAGCTCTGGCCGTTTCGGCCATCCCCGAGGGTCTGCCGATTGTGGTAACCCTGGTCCTGTCCATGGGGGTAAGGCGAATGGCGCACCAGCAGGCGCTAGTCCGGCGGCTCCCGGCGGCTGAGACCATGGGTTCAATTGATGTCATCTGCACGGATAAGACGGGTACCATCACTGAGAACCAGATGACCGTCCGATTCATGGCCTGGGGGTCCTGGGCGGTGGAAGCCGACAGCGAGGGTCTATGCACGATCTCAGAGGAGCATATCAGAACATGTGCCTCGGATCCGGATGAGCTCAAGCCGACCCTGGATTCGTTGGAGCGTCTACTGAGAATCTCGGTTTACTGCAACAACGCAGAGTATGACGCGGAGGCAGAAGAAGAGGATCGTTTTCGGGGCGGTCCCACGGAGGTCGCGCTCTTGAAGGCCGCGGTGGTACTCACCCCTCACCTCTTACATGAGCGGGAGATTTATTCGCCGGTCTCGGAAGTGCCGTTTAGCTCAGCCCGCAAGTTCATGGCCACGGTGCATGAGCTGGAGGGGGAGCAGGTCATGCTCGCCAAGGGTTCCCCCGAGGCGATTCTGCAGCGTTGCTCAACACAATGGACTGCAGAGGGTGACCAGCCGCTGAACACGGAACACTGGCTACAGGTGGCTAATGCGCAGGCAACGGAGGGGCAGAGGGTCATCGCGATGGCCCGACGCACCTGGCCCAGCCGCGCCATCACCGAGGCAGAGGTAAAGGACTTGACCTTTGTGGGTCTGGTGGGCATCGTGGATCCGCCGCGCCGTGGCGCTGCCGAGGCTGTCGAGGGATGCAAGCAGGCAGGCATCCGAGTGGTCATGATCACCGGCGACCATGCGGCCACCGCACGGGCCATTGCCCGCGAGGTGGGCATCATGGATTTCGCGGATGGGTATGAGTTGGCGGAGGAAGACCCTCGCATCATGACGGGCAGAGAACTGGACGCCCTTAACGACGAGGAACTGGCTGTTAGGCTGGACGAGGTCCAATGCTACGCGAGAGTCACGCCGCACCATAAGCTGCGCATAGTCCAACAATTACAGGAGCACGGCAAGACCGTGGCCATTACGGGGGACGGGGTGAATGACGCACCCGCCCTGCGGCGTGCGCACATCGGGGTGGCGATGGGCAAGGGCGGCACCGATGCAGCCCGAGAGGCCTCGGATGTGGTGATAACCGACGACAGTTTCAGTACCATCTATGAAGCTGTCAAACAGGGGCGCTACATTTTTGAGAACATCCGCAAGGTGACGCTGTTTCTGCTGGCCACCGGAGTCTCGGAGGTGCTGGCTATCTTGTTCTGCCTGGCAGCGGGCTTCGGCCTACCGTACTCGGCGGCCCAGATACTGTGGATCAACCTGGTCACCAATGGCCTGCAGGATGTGGCTCTGGCGGCGGAACAAGGTGAGGATTTTGTGCTTAAGCGTAAGCCTCGGGGCGCCAGCATGCAGATCATAGACCGGGTCATGGTCCAGCACATGGTGGTCGTTATGATTGTGTTCGGTCTTTCAGTGGCCGCGGTCTTTCGCTATGCGCAACTCAACCCGGCGGAGGGCGTGGACGCGGGCGCTTACGCCTCCACGGTGGCCATGACTTCCATGGTAATGCTGCAGATGCTCAACGTCTTTGTTTGCCGCAGCCTGGTCGAGCCGTTTTACCGCATACCGCTCCGACAGAATCCCTGGGTTCTGGCCGCGGTGCTCGCGTCCACAGGCGCTCAGTTAGCTCTGCTCTACTGGCCGCCACTGCAGAGAGTATTTGGCACTGTCCCCATATCCGCTGACAAGTGGTTGATCGTCATGGGGATTGCCGTTCTGGGCCTGGTGGCGCTGGAGACGTCGAAGTGGTGGGCTCGCCGCACAGGCGTGTATCGACAGGGCTGAGGCTGGCGCCGGGTGGCCCGCTCCCGACTGGCTAGTCACCTTGAGTGACAGCGGGCGCCGCCGCAACGCGTGCGCGCTGCCAGCGGCCGGAGCGGTAGTAGGCGAAGCTGGCAAGCATGGAGATGACGAAGCTCACAGCAATCGCGATCCAGACTCCCGTCACACTGTGCAGCACGCGTATTAGGAGTACCGCCAGAGGTATGCGTACTACCAGTTGACTTATCACGGCAATCATGGTGGTGGCCAGGGTGTCCCCCGCGCCGTTGATGATGCCGTTGCCCACGAACATGAGCGCCAGGAACACGTAGAAGGGCGCCACCACTTGCAGATAGGTCATCCCCTCACGTATTACCTCCGCATCCGTGATGAACATCTTCAGGAGTAGTTGCGGGGCGAGGAGGGTGATTGCGGAGGCGAGCACAGTGGCGCTCCCGCTCAGCACAATTCCCCACCGGAAGGTTCCATGCACGCGGTGCAACTTGTTAGCGCCGAGGTTCTGTCCGGAGACCGTGGAGATGGCCAGGCCGAAAACCATGGCGGGAACCAGTACGAGTTGCTCCAGCCGGGTGGCCGCACCGAACGCCGCGATGGCTGTGACCCCGAAACCATTTACCAGACCAATCACGCAGAGCATGGCGATCGACACCAGCGACTGCTGCACGGAGGCGGGCACCCCAATCCTGAGTAGTGTCCACAGGGTGGGAAGGTGGACTTGCAGGCGCCGCCAGCGCGGGGCCACTGGGTTGTGCTGACGGTGCAGGTAGAGGAGCAGCACGATCAGCGCCGCGGCTTGTGCGATGGTGGAGGCCCAGGCTGTGCCCTGCAACCCCAGACGGGGGAGACCCAGCCACCCGAACATCAGCACAGGGTCCAGGACGATATTGAGCCCAATGGAGCCTGACTGGACGTACAGGGGAGTAGTGCTATCTCCGAGGCCTTGTAGCAGATTGCGCATGAGGAACATCCCGAACCCGAAGGGCTGCGAGAGCATGAAGATGCGCATGTAGGAGGTGGCGGGAGCCAAGACGTCCGGGGGCGTTTGCATCAGGCGCATGAGGGACTCAGCGAACACCTCTCCGATCACGAAGAAGACCAGGGCAACGCTGCCGGTAAGCACTACCGAGGTGTCCACGATCCGGCCGAGGCCCCCACGACGTCCCGCCCCCACGTGCTGAGCCACCAGGATGTTGGCGGCAAGTGTCAGCCCTCCGCCAAGGGCAACCAGGACCATGAAGATGGGAAAACTGATGGTGACGGCGGCCAGAGCCGTCTTCCCCAGGTACCTCCCCACCCAGATGGCATTGACGAAGCTATATGCCATCAGCAGGACGACGCTGGCCAGCATGGGCAGCGCGAAGGCTATCATCTGACGGGGCAGGCTGCCTACGGTCAGGTCACGGCCATAGCGAGAGGGTGGGGAAGCACTCATGGGTCTTCAGACAAAAGCCTCAGAGCAGTCTGAGGCAGGTCTCGGCTCTTTCACATCCTACTGACTAAGGTGCTCGGTGGCGGCGGATTGACAACCGCGCGCGAAAGCTATTATACTTGGCGGGTCAGATTACTGCAATCCCAAATTATTTGGGGTGCCAAGTATGCCCTCGAGTCGGACTGCACTGATGGTAGAGATTGATGACCTGCTGCGGGAGTTGTTTATCAGTTATCTGCGCCCCCCTGCGCCGCAGGCTGAGCACCTCAATATCACCATGGGGCAGATGGAGTGTCTGCACGCTATCAGCCGACTGGGGGAGCCAGCCATGTCGGAAGTGGCGAAGGCCCTGCGCTTGCACCCGAGTACGGTGACGGTGCTGGTAGATGGACTGGTGGCCCACGGATTGGTGGAGCGGAGGAGAGATCCGGCGGACCGGCGGGTCGTTCGGGTGGCGGAGACAGCCCAGGGACAGGCGGATCGCAAACGGCACAGGGCCTACATGAGGTCGCGTGTCGAACAGCTGTTGTCGGAATTGAGCGATCAGGAGCTAGGGCAAGTGCACACCAGTCTGCGCCTGCTGGGGGACGCCGCGCGGCGTCGCCTGGAAGTTGAGGCCAGCTCCTGACCTGAACGCCAGCAGAAGTCGCTCCCGGCTGGTCGCCCTGGCCGATGCCGTGCCCTCGGCAGAGGGAGGGACTGCGGCGCGCAGTGGGGAATTGGCCTGCATGGACCCCGTAGCTGTTGTCACCGGTTCTTCCCAGGGGATTGGGCGTGCCATAGTGTTGGGCCTGGCCGACCTGGGTTACAGCGCCGTGGTGAATTTCATCCCCCCGCGTGAGCCTGCAGAGGAGACCCGCGCGGCGCTGGAGGCCAAGGGTGTAGAGTGCGAGCTGGTCGAGGGCAACGTGGCCGAGGCGGAGGCTCGGGCCCGGCTCCTGCAGGCCGTTCTGAATCGTTGGGGGCGGCTGGACCTGCTCGTGAATAATGCGGGGATTGGCGCTCCGCCAGGCGATCTGCTCGACAGCGAGGAGGTGGCCTGGGACCGCGTGATGGGCGTCAACTGCAAAGGCGCCTACTTCCTGTCACTGGCCGCTGCGCGGGTCATGATTGACCTCAAGCAACGCGGAGTCGTTCCCCATCCCCGTCTGGCCTTCATCACCTCCATTCGGGCCTTTATCGTTAGCACGAGCCGGGGGGCGTACTGCGTATCCAAGGCTGCGGAGCACATGACGGCTCAGCTCTGTGCGGTCCGTCTGGCGCCGGAGGGGATTCCCGTGCTAGAGGTAGCTCCCGGCCCCATTGATACGCCCATGATCGCGTCAGCCCGCGAGGAGTACCTGGCCCTGGCCGCTGCTGGAGCCATCCCCGCCGGCCGTGTCGGGACCGTGGAGGACGTGGCACGTGTGATCCAGGCCTTTGCGCAGGGTGACCTGGATTATTGCACCGGACAGCAAATAGTTGTGGGAGGAGGCGTACACATCCCTCAGTTATGACTCCGACACGCTTTCTGCAGTCAGATGACCTGCCGGTGCCCTGCTATGATTTTCACACGGTGATAGTGGGAAGCGGCGCGGCGGGCCTCAACGCTGCTGAGCATCTTCGCGAGCTGCTCGGTCCGGAGGCCTCTCTGGCAGTGGTGACCTCGCTGCTGGGGGGAGGGGCCTCGCATTGTAGCGGGTCCGACAAACAGACCTACTGGCGCCTGGGTGCAGTGGAGGGCTGTGCCGACTCGCCTCGCTCCATGGCGGAGACCATCGCGGCAGGCGGCTGCATGCACGGCGATCATGCGTTGGCCGAGGCGGAAGGCGCCCTCCCGGAGTTCTGTCATCTGGTGCGCAATGGGGTACCCTTCCCGCAGACTGCTCTGGGGAGCTTCGTCGGTTATCGCACGGACCATGACCCACTGCCCCGTGCCACCTCGGCGGGGCCATGGACCAGTCGCTTCATGGTACAGTGCTCGCTCCAGCGTGTGAGGCAACTGGGGATTCCCATTTTCAGTTCCTGCCAGGTGGTCGGGCTGGTGGCCGCTGGTTCTCCGGAGATGCCTTACTGTGCCGGAATCGTGGCCGTGGACCGCAAACGCCGGCATGACCCCGATTTCGGTCTGACTGTATTTGCAGCCCAAAACGTCATCATGGCGACGGGAGGGCCGGGAGAGCTCTACGCGGATTCTGTCTATCCGCCGAGTCAAATGGGGGCGCATGGGGTCTGCTTCGAGGCCGGCCTTACGGCTCATAACCTGACCGAAAGTCAGTTTGGGCTGGCTTCACTGCATCCCCGCTGGAATCTGTCCGGGACGTACCAGCAAGTCCTGCCCCGGTACTACAGCACGGGGCCGGAGGGAGAAGACGCGCGGGACTTCCTGGCTGAGGTTTTCCCGGAGGAATCTGCGCGGCTGTTGGCGATTTTCCGCAAGGGTTACCAGTGGCCCTTCCAGCCCGGCCTGGCGGCGCCGCCGGGCTCCTCGGCGATTGACTTGTTGGTGGCCCGGGAGCGGGCCGCTGGCCGTCGGGTCTGGCTGGATTTCCGTAATAACCCGGTGCCTCGACTATCCCTTGAGACTCTCCCTGAGGAAGCCCGTGATTATCTACTTAAGTCTGGCGCGACCGGGGCGACGCCTGGCGAACGTCTGGAGCAGATGAATCCGGACGCCCTTGACCTCTATCGCCAGCGCGGGGTGGATCTCGCCACACAGCCCCTGGAGATCGCCGTCTGCGCTCAGCACAACAACGGAGGCTTCGCGGTGGACTCCTGGTGGGAGTCGAGCCTCCCGCGGCTGTTTATCATCGGTGAGCAAGCGGGGACGCACGGGGTGACGCGACCGGGCGGCGCCGCTCTGAATTCGGGTCAGGTGGGAGGCTTGCGCGCGGCGCAGCGCATTGCCCGCTTCTATGGTAATTCGTCTCCGAGGGAGGAGACAGCCCTGGACGAGACGGTGCAGTCTCTTCTGGAGCGCCTGCGTCGGTACGCGCAACTTGGCCGCACCGCGAGCGCTTCCCGCCGGGAGACACGGGACTGGATTCAGCGCCAGATGAGCGCCTACGCGGGACCATTGCGAGAGGTGGAAGCCCTACCACAGGCCTGTGTCGCTTTGCAGCAGCGCTGGGAGACGCTGCGGGGCGAGGGTTTGCAGCTTCGCGGCCCGTACGAGGCACCTGGAGCGCTGGAGGTGGAGCACCTGGCCCTGGCGGGCTGGGCGTACCTGGAGGCCTTACGGGCCTATGTCGAGGCTGGCGGCGGCAGTCGTGGCTCCTATCTGGTGCTGGACCCAACGCAGCCGCCGCTGCACCCGGCTTTCCCGGAACTGCGCGTTCGTGCGGACGATCCAGCCTTCCGTGGGCAGGTACAGGAGATTGCTTTCCGGGAGGGTAGCTGGCAATCCCGCTTCGTGCCTTGCCGTCCCCTGCCGGAACAGGATACCTGGTTCGAGAATGTCTGGCGTGATTACCGTACCGGAAGAGTCTGGAAGTAGGACGATATTTCCTGAAAGCCAAACTAGCGCTTGGCATAGACGCCGCCGCCCGCGGTGGCACGCTTGACCTCCGCCAGCACCGCCCTCTCCTCGATCATGGTGATGTCTCCGGGGGTTTCCTGTACCAGAATGCCATGCGCTGCCCCCCACTGTACTGCGGTGGGCAAATCCTGCCCTTTGAGCAGCGCGGCCAGCACCCCAGAGGCGAAGGAGTCTCCGCCTCCGGTTCGGTCGGCGATGGGGACGTCCTCCCGTAGCGTGGCCTCGTGCAGCTTATCCCCGCGCACGTCAAACAGCACAGCTCCCCAGCTCACCATGTCGGCGTTGGTGGCTCCCCGCCACTGGGTGCCAATCAGGCTCAGATTGGGGTAGTCCCCGGCTACCTGGCGCACCGTCTCGCCGTAGGCCTGGACCCATTCGTCATAGGGAGCCCCTTTGGGGGCGTGGGTCTCGTAGCCCAGGGCGTCGGCAAGATCGCTATCATTGCCCACGAGGAAGCCCAGGTACGGCGCGATCTGACGATTGATCTCTCGGGCGCGTTTGCGGTCCGGCTCCACCTTGGATCGGTAGTTGAGGTCTGCAGCCACAAATACCCCATGTTCAGCGGCTTGCTGCATCCCTTCCAGGGCCAGCCCGGAGGACGTGGGCGAGATCAGCGTGTAGATGCCACCTGTGGAGAACACCCGCACACCCAGTTGCCCGAACAGCACGTCCCAGTCCACATCACCCGCGCGCAATTCCCGCACCGCAGAATGGGCCCGGTAGTAAAAGGTTTCCGAGGGCAGGAGGCCCTTCCCCGCGACCGTGAAGTTCAGGCCGTTCATCAGGCCGCCCTTCTGGTCCGTGGAGAACCGAGATCCGTCGTTCTTCGTGTTGAACCAGATGACATGGCTGGTATCCACTCCGGCCTCGCGGAGCTGATTGCGGATATTCTTGCCGATGTCATCCTCCACCAGGGCAGTGAGCACGGCGGTACGGAGACCAAAGGTATATGCCAATCCGCAGGCGACGTTCGTCTCCCCGCCTCCCTGGAAGATCCGCACCTGTCGCGCGCGCGCCGTCGGAACGTCGCCCGGATCAAGGCGCAGCATGACCTCCCCCAGCGCGACGTGGTCATAGCGGCAGCTCTCTGCCGGCTTGATCTGGGTGTGGCGAGTCACTTCCATCGTGATTTGACCCTCCTGGATTCCTCGTGGTGCTTGCTTATTCGCTCCGCGCCTCCTTGATCCACTGCAAGAGCTGTGTCGTCAGGTCAGTGATAGCCTGCCAATCGCCCGTCTCGACCCAGTCCTTGCGGATCAAGTTCGAGCCAATCCCCGCGGCGCAGATGCCTGCCTTGAACCAGGCGCGGATGCTTTTCTCGGTGGCTTCCACACCGCCGGTGGGCATAATCCGGGTCCAGGGGCAAGGGGCGAGGACTGATTTCACGAAGTCAGGTCCTCCAATGCTCCCGCCCGGGAAGATCTTGACGATCTCCACACCAAGTTCCTCGGCCTGGGCGATTTCGCTGAGGGTGGCACAACCGGGGGAGTAGGCCACCTTGCGTCGGTTACACAGCCGGGCGACATCGGGGTTCAGCAGGGGACCGACCACAAAGCTGGCCCCACTCGCCAGGTAGAGAGCCGCTGTCGGCGCGTCTACGACCGAGCCGACGCCCAGGATTAGGTCCGGATGGGTCTGGGCCAGGGAGGCTGAGAGCTCCGAGAAAACCTGGGGGGCAAAGTCGCCACGGTTGGTGAACTCCAGCAGGGGACAACCGCCCGCGGCCACGGCCTCCGCAACGTGGTAGGCTACCTGGGGGTCAGGGTGGTAGAACACGGGCACCAGGCCAATATCCACCATGGTGTTAAGTACTTGAAGCCGGGAGAAGCGCGACATGAGCGCACATCCTTTCTGCACAGTACAACCTTCGCCCAATTGTAGCAGCAAGACAGGCGGGTTGTCGAACGGCGCATGCTGGCGTTAGCTTAACTCCAGGGTGTCTTCAGCGTAGCGCACAGTGACGTCAAATCCGGGGCCGGCGGCCCGGAGCATGCGCTTACGCGCGTTCAGCCGCAGTCGGCCGGTAGTGTTGGGCGTCAGCAGGGTTGTCAGGACCAGCTCAGTATGTTTGCCCGCCGTCATCCAGCGGAGGACTGTCTCCGGTTCACGGGTGGGATCCGTGGGCATGCCCAGCCCTCGCTTTAGGACACAAGGCACATTGCCGGAGAAGGCCAGGTGCAAGGTGGCTGACTCTCCGCCCAAACGTGCTGAGGACCCGTAAAGATGTACATTGGTCCGCGTGTGGAAGCGGACCTCACCCAGGGCCGCATGATCCAGGGCGACGCGGTCGAGTACCAGCAGCGCCTGGCCCTGGAGCATGAGCACCGCGCGACCGTACAGGTGCACGGGGGAGCCGACCAGGGCCGTCTCGGTAGCGTCGAGCAAAATTCCCTCCCAGCCCTCGCCGCGAATCTCCTGCGCCGGAACCGAGCCGGGATAGGGAAGACCCACGCCATTGACTAGCATTACGTTCTTGGAGGCTGCGCTCATCTCGTACAACTCGCCTCGACGGTCACTGAAGGTGGTGTCCAGGTAGCCATCCTCGCGGATGTTTTCTACGAGGAGCTCCTCTCCCACCACGACATTGAGGCTGGTCAGGTCTTGTTGGGTGTGCGGGGCATCGGTGCTGCCCCCGCGGACCGAGGCATAGAGCGCCGGACGCGGCCAGGAATCAGCCAAATATCCCCACTGGACCCCTTTCTGTACCGACAGCGTGGGCCAGGGACACTCGGTAGCCGGTGTCTCGCCGGGATGGAGTAACAGCACCTCGGCGTCGAGCGGCCAGTTTCCTCGGCGAGGCGTTGGAGCGCTGAGTGCTCGGCGATCCATCTCGGTCAGGATATCCGGCATCTGAAAGCGTTCGGCGGCGGCATAGATGAAGGGGAGCCAGAAGAAGTGATTCGAGTCCCCGAATCCAGCGGAAACGCCATTGGGGGAGAAAAGGAAAGGGAAGCGTAAGGTGTTGCGGCTGCCGGGCCGCTCCAGGAGCGGATGCGGACGCCCCGTAGCGCGTTCATGGCTTAGCAGGTACATGTACCCGTAGCGGTGGCCATAGCCCCAGTAGCCAATACCCTCGGGCCAGGCGCCGTCCTCGCCCAGAGATTCGAAATACGGGCGGATTCCCTGCTCCACCAACTCGAGCACGCGGGCGCTCTCGGGAGCCAGTTCTCCCAGTGCCAGGGCCAGCATCCCGGCGCCGCCGTTGCACACGGTGTTCCAGTTTGAGCTTGGGTGGCGGAAGTACCACATCTCCTCGCCAAGGGTACCGTTGCGGGCCAGGTAAGGTCTCAGCGCCCGCTGGCGGGCGGTGTCTAAGAGGAGCGCCCGCTCCTCCTCGTTTAGCTCCTTGGCCAGCCAGTCATACACCAGAGCCAGGGTGGCGGAGTTTTCGCCGTAGGAGAGGTCGAAGATGGCGTCAGGGTCGCTGAGGCCTTCCCGCCACTTGATCCACGACCAGTACTCCCATCCTGCCATGTCGCGCACGTAATCCAGCGCAGCGTTGCGGTAACGCCGCTCGCCGGTAATCCCGTACTGCACCAGCAGGGTCACCACACGCGTTTGCGCGTGGCGCGCGCGCACCAGGTGATAGTTGTGTCCGGTCTCATCGACGGTGAGGGTGTGATCGGCCGCAAAGCTCTCCGCTTCTGAGGCCACCTGCTCTCGCGCAGCAGTGAGGACGGGATGCTCGGGCAGGTTGCGCAGTCGCGTCCAACGGTCGGAAGAGACAAAGAGCCGATGTAAGGTAGCCATGGAGGGCCTCCTGTAGTCCGGCAATGCTTGTGCTCTTCCCCGGCTGTCCGCGAATACCTGCCCTCTCGGCTCCGGGTTCCAGGTTCGCGGTCGTGCTGAACGCCGGGGAGGTACTGGCGAGGATGAAGAGGAAGAGATGCCAGGTGGGCGGCAATCGGCGTGTGTTGGCTCTAGGGAATTACAAACCGCCGCTCTCCCGGAGGCAGGCAGATGGACAAGCTGAACGCGATTGTGGGACTGTCGCTACTGGCGGCGATGTTCACGACCCTGGCGTGGGCTGCGCCGCCGGAGTGGCCGCTGGTGAGAGACCAGCAGGCTACCTCCACCATTGTCATTGCTCCGGACGCCACGAAAGCGGCGCAGTTGGCTGCGTACGAACTTCAGTGGCATCTGGAGCAGATGAGCGGGACGACCGTGCCGATTGTCACGGACGCAGCAGAGGCTACTGGCACATGGCTGCTCGTGGGCGCCAGCGCCGAAACGGAGAGGTTGGGAATAGCGGCTGAAAAGTTGCAGGATCAGGAGTCCGTAGTGCAGTTCCTGCCCGGCGCTATTGTCATGATCGGCAAAGATGCAGAGGATCGGGGCGTGGTGCAGTATGACCCCGCACATCCGCGCCGCTACACCACCTGGCCGGATCCCTACGATAACTGCGGGACCCTGGGCGCCGTGTACAAGGTTCTGGAGGACTACTGCGGGGTCCGCTGGTTCAACGCGACGGAACTGGGCCGGGTGATCCCTCACCGGCGTACAGTAGTTATCACTAACGCTAAGGACCACAGCGAAATCCCGGCCTTCACCAATCGCTCCTCCACTTCCATTATCTACCGCGTCAGCCTGGACGGCAAGAGCTGGTCGGCGTCGGCAGAACGGATGGGGCGCGGGGCGCAGCTCTGGCGCGCAGATACGCCGGAGTATGGGGAGATCGACCGACTCAACTGGCCAGAACTGTATCGCAAGTTTCCCAACGGAAACGTTGAGGAAATGCGGTCCCAATGCCTGCTCTACGTCTACCGAGCGCGTTGGGGCGGCGAACGCTTCGGGTGCAATCACTCCTTCTACGGGTATTACAATCGTTTCTGGGAGAAGAACCCCAACGCGGAGGACCAGTGGGAGGGGCACCATCCCGAGTACTTTGCCGTGGGCTACGAGGGCCAACCACCTGAGCCCTGCTTTACGAACCCGGGTTTCATCAATCAGGTAATCAAGGACGCCGACGACTACTTTGAGGGGCGTGGATCGAAGCAGGGGGCGCAGAACTGGGGCCGGTACTTTGGCCTGGTGCCGATGGACAACGCCCAGTGGTGCAAGTGTCCCACCTGCCAAGCGCAACTTCGCCCGGAAGCGATTCGGGACGGGATGAACGCTACTGCCAGTGATTATATCTTCACGTTTGTGAACACGATCGCGCGGGCCGTCCAGCAGCGACACCCGGGTAAGTACGTTTCGACTCTCGCTTACGCCGCATATCAGGGGCATCCCAGTTTTGAACTTGAACCCAATATCGCGGTGGACATGTGCCTGCACACCCGCAATTGGTTCGCCCCTGCGATGGAGAGGGCAGATAGGCGCATGATGCAGGAATGGTCAGTGGAGAAGGGCAAGCGGCCACTGCACTGCTGGCTGTACTGGACCTTCCCGCTGGAAATTGCCAATAATGGGCGTTTCCACTGCTTCCCGGGGTTCTTTGCCCATACCGCCGCTCGACAGTACCGTATCCTGAGAGATCACGGTATCAACGGGATATTCTACTGTGGGGTTGGACAGGATGTGGAGAACTACATCGCGAGCAAGATGATGGTGAACCCCGACCTGGACGTGAAGGTGCTCTTGGACGAGTTCTTCTCCATGCAGTTCGGAAATGCCGGGCCTGCACTGCAGAAGTTCTACGAGAGAGTGGAGGCCATCTACAGCACGCCTGAGAACTACCCGCCGGACATCGCCCAGGGCCTGCGAGGAAGTCACCAGACTCGCGAACTGGCCTGGAAGTGGCTGGGAACTCCGGAGCGCATGGCGGAACTGGCGCAGTACATCGAGGCGGCCCGGCAGGCCCGTGTCACCAGCATCCAGGCCCAGCGCCGTGATGTCTTCATCAAGCAGTACTGGGACTACATGGTGGCGGGGCGCAGGCTGTACGAGGAGCAGAATGCTCTTCCCACTCCCAGGGCGACGGCGGCGAAAGTGGCGAAGGCCGGTGGCGATCCGACGAAGGTGAACTGGGCCGAGGCCTCCGCCATGACTGACTGGCGCAAGTGCACTGGCGAGCCGCCGGCCCGCAAGCTGGCGGGTTGGCTGGCCCACGACGGGGAATACCTGTACGTGCGTCTGCAGGAGGAGATCGCGCCCCAGGAACTGCAGTTGACCGCCAACGCCTTTGGCGGCGACTGCTGGGAGATCTTCGTAGGCCGGCGCCCGGATCGTCCCTACCGGCAGATGGGAGTCAACTCCTCGGGGAACAATACCGGCATCGCCTGGGGAGAATCGGGGCAGGCCGGCATGGACCAGCAGCCGTGGGACAGCGGAGTCAAGATCGTCCCCGACACCTCCCAGCCCGACCGCTGGGAGACGTACCTGGCGTATCCCCTGGACAAGCTGGTCATGGGAGAACCTCTCAAGGGTGGTGACGTGTTCTTCCTGAACGTCGTCCGCACCTCTCGCACCGGCGGGCTGAACCTGCACTCATGGAGCCCGACCTTTGGTGGGCCGACGGAGCCCTCGAGAATGGGTGAGGTCACGCTGGCCCCCTAGGGCCGCCAGTGGAGTGATGCCGTCTGGAAGCTGGGGCCGGTTGGACCTAGGTCAACCGGCCCCAATGCGCTTCTTGGAGCGCAGCCACCGAGCCGGAGGCGCGAAGGCGCGTTTTCAGGCTGTCCGGAGATCAGGGGGCCGGGCGGTTGGCGGCCTTGGCCTCCTGTAGGAAGGTCCAGGGCCCAGCCTCGAAGATCGCCACGTTGCGCTTCTCGCGGTCGGTCTGGGCCAGCGCGCGGGCTTCTTCCATCAGCTTGCCCCAGGCCTCCATGCGCTCGTCCGAGGCCCAGTCCGTCCACCAGCAGTTCACGAACAACTTGCCCTCGGGGTAGATGCTCTGGTTGTAGCGCCGCGACTCGATGTCGTCGTACATGGCCTTCAGGGGGACGCCCGCTGCGCCGTAGAGTCCGGTGAAGTACTCCTGCAGGAGTTCATCCGCGTTCTGCTCGCTGTCAAAGAGCAGATGCCACATTACATAGTGGTCAGGCTCGGTGTAGCAGCCGCACAGGAATATGCCCCGGACCTGGAACTGCTTCCACAGCTCCAGCTGCCGGGCCAGGTTGTGGGCCATGAATTCAGGATACATGTACTTGCTGGGTGCCCTTTCGTGGGTGCCCTTGCCGCTGCCGGTGTAGGTCCACAGCGAGAAGGGCCGACCACTCTGCTTGATCTCCTCTCCCCACTCCAGGAATAGCTCGCGCTCGCTGGCGAACCAGGGATCCCAGGGCGTGCTGTCCCCGCACACCAGGCAGAACTCTACATCCACGTTAGGCTCCAGCGGGAAGCTGGGCTTGCCCGCATGCGACATGTAGGCCAGGGTCTTGATCCGGGCCTCGGGGTGGGTCTGGCGCAGCTCCTTGGCCACCTCGTTGACAAAATGGAACCAGTAGTCACTGTCCACCCGGGTTGAGTAATACTCCTGAGGAGTTCGAGGCCACTTGGAGCACGCCTCACACTTGCAGAAACTGCGGTTGTCCATGCACTCGACTGGGAAGGGGCTGGGTAGCTCTGCAAAGCCTATGCCCAGTTGCGCGCCAGTCTTCTTGCCGTCGTAATAGTCCCGGGCATCCTGAACCACCTGCTCAAGCACCTCCGGATTGGAGTAGCACAGCTGAGGCGGCTTGCGGTCGCCGTAGCCCTGGGCGAACCAATCCGGATGGTCGGCCTCGAAGAC
>LSQX01067497.1_pt2 | contig 19269 bp, 19 predicted proteins | sample 654561 | NCBI WGS metagenome assembly LSQX01 (sample SAMN04489861, study PRJNA283612) | anaerobic digester metagenome | isolation source: 4 biogas reactors fed with cattle manure at either 37C or 55C with and... | place: Denmark: Kongens Lyngby | collected 2014
CTGTCAGCTACAGTTGAGTAGGAAGCATCGGGTGAGCCCGTTACAGCAAGACATGAGTGCTGCCGGCGCAACACTGTTGCGTCAAGCAGAAGATGGGTGGTACCGCGAGACTCTGCTCTCGTCCCATAGTCGGGGCGGGAGTTTTGCTATATAAGCCCTGGATTTTGCATTTGCACGGGCTGCAAAGTGATGGCTTGTCATACTTAAGTCTCGCCAGGAAGCAGGCTATGAAAATGCATAGCGGCAAAGAGCACTCAGGTGGACGAAATGGTAGTAGTGGCGACCGGAAATCCCGCGATGAATCGGGCCGAATACGTCCCTGGGACGACGATTCGGTGCTGGAGATCACATGGGACGATCTAGATGAAGTGGACGCCCAGGGCAAGGCTCCGGCTACTGCGTCGGGCAAACACTACCCCGCTGTGGATGACGCTTTGCTTGAGACGTCCAGGATGAGTGGCGAAATCCGGACACTTACGATGTGCAGCCATACCGGCAAAGTTTTTTTCGTGTTCTGGCTACAAGACTCACCTGGAGTCTATACGGTGAGCCGGATTGAAGTCGGTGGGGTGGATGACGGGCAGGGCACTGGAAACATGACGCAGATCGGTGGAGCCTTTTTGCTGAGCGAATTCCCGGGCTGCCCGCACTGTGGCAGCATGCGTCTGAGTGTGTGCGAGATGTGCCACACGACGATCTGCGAGGGCGCAGCCCGCAGCAGTTGGCTGGGCAAACGCACCATCCGATGCCCGAACTGCGGCAGTCGCGGACAGCTTTACGGGCAGGCCAGCTCTGCCTTGGGTGATGCCGGAGGCAAAGGTAAGAAAAGCAAGTAGCTCTGAAGAATTTGAGACGGCGCTCGGCAGCCGTGACTTTTCCGAGCGCATGTGAATCTGAAAGTGGAGATCTCAGCCCATGAAGTGTACCATGATGTCAACGTCTATGCCGAGCAAGTATGAGCCGCAGAAAGTAGAGCAACAGACCTACGCATACTGGCTTGAACAGGGCATCTTCGCCGCACAGGCAGGCGCAGACAGGCAGCCCTTCTGCATCGTAATCCCACCCCCAAACGTGACTGGCGTGCTACATATGGGCCACGCGTTTGACGTAAGCATCCAGGATTTGTTGACGCGCTGGCACCGGATGCTGGGGGATGCGGCTTTGTGGCTGCCGGGCACCGACCATGCAGGGATTGCGACCCAGAACGTAGTTGAGGCAGAACTGGCCAGAGAAGATCTGAGCCGTCATGATCTGGGGCGAGAAGAGTTTGTCGAGCGTGTCTGGCAGGTGAAAGACAAGCATCAGAGCCACATCCGCAGGCAACTGCAGCGTTGCGGGGCTTCACTGGACTGGAGCCGCGAACGGTTCACACTGGATGAGGGCTACAGCAGAGCTGTGCGAGAGGCGTTCGTGCGTCTGTACGATGAAGGCCTCATCTACCGTGGCGAGCGGATGATCAACTGGTGTCCGCGATGTGCCACAAGTCTGTCTGATTTAGAAGTGGAGCACGAGACAACCGAGGGACGGCTGTGGCATATACGGTATCCCGGAACAGATGGTGGGCCGGGGGTGGTCATAGCCACCACCAGGCCGGAGACGATGCTGGGTGATACTGCAGTGGCAGTCCATCCTGATGATCCGCGCTATGCTCACCTTGTCGGCAACAGTGTCGTACTGCCGCTGATGGACCGGCAGATCCCGGTAATCGCTGACGAGCACTCGGACATGGAGTTTGGCACCGGGGCGCTGAAGATCACTCCCGCACACGACCCGAACGATTTCGAAATAGCAGCACGTCATGATCTCCCGCAGGTTTGTGTTATCGCCGAAGATGGCACGATGACGGAGGAGGCGGGTGGCTATGCGGGGATGGACCGCTTCGAGGCCCGTCGTGCTGTGGTTGCCGAACTCGAGCTCCAAGGCCTGCTCGAAGGCGTAGAGGACCATAGCCATGCAGTCGGCCACTGCAGCCGCTGCCACACGGTGGTCGAGCCACTGGTATCATCACAGTGGTTCGTGAAAATGGCTCCCCTGGCTGAGGAGGGGTTGCGCGCGATACGTGATGGCCGGGTGCGGTTCGTGCCTGAGCGGTGGGGCAAGGTATACTGTGATTGGCTCGAAAACATACGCGATTGGTGTATATCCCGTCAGTTGTGGTGGGGCCATCCTGTGCCGGTATGGTACTGCGGCGACTGTAGCCAGATGACATGTGTGTGTGAGGACCCGACGGAGTGTGCCCACTGCGGTAGCGAAGATATCACACGAGATTCCGATGTCCTGGACACATGGTTCTCGTCGGCACTGTGGCCGTTTGCCACACTGGGATGGCCTGATGACACCGACGATCTGCGATACTTCTATCCCACATCGGTACTGGTGACGGCCTATGACATCATCTACTTCTGGGTTGCGCGGATGGTGATGATGGCCGAGCATATCACTGACCAGGAGCCGTTTCATACGGTGTTCATCCATGGTCTTGTGCGTGACGAGAAGGGACGCAAGATCAGCAAGAGTCTGGGCAACAACATAGATCCAATCGAACTCATCGAGCAGTACGGGGCAGATGCTCTCCGATTTGCCCTTGTGCAGCTTATCACCCATGGTCAGGACCTCACCTACAGCGAGGATCGTATTCTTGCTGCACGTAATTTTGCCAACAAACTCTGGAATGCTGCTCGCTTTGTCATCATGAATCTCGAAAACTGGTCTGGCCCGGTGGATCTGGCAACCGTAGAGCTGACCCTTGCAGATCGCTGGATACTGTCTCGCCATGCCGCCATGCTGGAGACAGTCAACCGCGAGCTTGGCCGCTACAATTTGGCGCAGGCCGCTGATGTGCTATACGAGCATGTGTGGGGAGAGTTCTGCGATTGGTATGTGGAACTGAGCAAGCCGGACCTGCGCGCAGAGACTGGCGACGGTCACAAAGCGATCGTGCAGAGTATCCTGCATGAGGTGTTGAGCGGAATAGTGCGTGCACTGCATCCCTTCATGCCTTTTGTGACCGAGCAGATATGGCAGCGGCTAGCGCCGGGGATAGGCAGCGTAGGAGTAGCCGCGTATCCGGAGGCTAACGCAGACCGACGTGACACAGAAGCCGAAGCACAGATGGCTGTAGTGCAAGGTGTGGTGGCGACTGTGCGGAACTTGAGGGCCATCGTGGGCATTTCTCCGGCTCAGAGAGTGGAAGTGACGTTGCAGGCTGCTGCTCAGTCGCTGGAAATGCTACAGGGACAAACACCGGCCATCTGTACGCTGGCTGCTATCTCCGAATTGCACCTCGAAGACGAGAGTACTGAAGCCGAACGGACTGCCCTGGCAGATGTGTCCCACGGTGTGCGAGTTCTGCTCCATACAGAGGGCGCGGTGAACCTTGAAGATGAGTTGGCGCGTCTGAGTAGTGAACTGGCTAAGCTACACAAGCTGAGCGAACAGTGTCGAAAGAAGCTGGACAATCCGAATTTCGTCCAACGCGCACCCGAAGATGTCGTAGAGCTAGAGCGCTGTAGGCTGGCTGAAAACACTGCCGATATCGAACGCCTTGAGCATCACGTCGAAATCCTGAGCCGTATGACACAGGAATGAACCATGCGAGACTGGGCCCTCCTGCGCATTTCAGCAGCAACGGATTGACGTCGCCTTTGGGCTTTCCGGCAGATGGTGTCAGGTGCGGCACCAGCCATTCACCAGTCGGGTTGTAGTATATGCCACCATTTCGTCCTGTCGCGGGGCGTAGAATGGCCAGACAATCGCGGATGCGCACAAGGGATTGGGGATTGTGCTTGGGGCTCGCCGCGTTTGCCATCGCATTTGGCCACCTGGAAGCTGTAGCTGCGGTGTATATGAAAGAGCTTTTGGGGATTGTCTCGACACCGGAGCATATGGACATAGATGGGTTTGAACAGATGTCCGGCTGACTGGTTGCCACCGCGCAGACGCGAGAGGCGGCCATAGTTGTAGTATTGCCGTCGCCTGTGAGCTTTCTGGCAGATGGTGTCAGGTGCGGGCATCAGGTATGCACCAGTCAGTTCGGAGCATATGCCACCATCGCGTCCTGTCGCGGAGCGTAGAATGGCCAGCCGATCGCGGAGGCACACAAGAGATTGGGGACTGTACTTGGGGCTCGCCGCATTTGCCATCGCATTTGGTCACCTGGAAGCTGTAGCTGCGGTGTATATGAGAGAGTTTTTGGGGATTGTCCCGACGCCAGGGCATCTGGACATAGATGGGCTTGAGCAGATGCCCGGCTGGCTGGTTGCCACCGAGCAGACGCGAGAGGCGGCTACAATCGTAGTGTTGGCTGCAGTAGCCCTGGTAAGCGGACGGACGGGCCGACAACGATTGGGTGTTTTTTTGTACACCTTCGGGATTTGGGATGTGGTATACTACATATCTTTGAAGGTTATGACTGACTGGCCGTCCGGGTTAGCGACTGTGGACTGTATTTTTCTAATTCCGCAGGCCTGGTACGCGCCAGTGTGGGTGCCAATCAGCATATCTTTGGTCATGATCATCTGGGGAACCAGGTTTATGACTACATTCTCGAGGCGGGTGAGAAAATGAAAGGCAAACTGTACATGGGCTTGGACGTGGGCGGTAGCAAGATCTCCGCTGCGTTAGTTGACATAAGAGGGCAGATGTCTCTGTTACGACGCCAATCCACACCTCCGGATGGGAAGTTGGCGCAGGAATTGCTGGTCGAAATGGCGCGGGGTCTACTGGAACATGTGACGGCCTCGACAGCCGAAGTCGTCGGCGCGGGCATCGGGTTTGGCGGCCCGGTTGACTACCGCAACCAGCGCATACGCGGCTCACATCACACAGAGGGTTGGGAGGTCAACCTGCCGCTGGCTCAAGAGGTCGGTGAGGCGTTAGGTCTGCCGGTACGTCTGGACAACGATGCCAACACCGCAGGGCTTGGTGAAGCTCTTTTCGGAGCGGGGAAGGGCAAGGAGAGGGTGCTGTACATCAACGTCGGCACCGGTATAGGCGGGGCCCTGGTACGCAATCAGCAAGTGTATCACGGTGCGCACTGCCATGCGGGCGAGATCGGGCACGTGATCCTGCAAAAGGACGGGCCTCTATGTGCCTGTGGTCACCATGGCTGTCTGGAGCCTCTGGCCTCCGGGACGGCGATGGGCCAGGCAGCGGTGCGCGCTTTGGATGAGAACCCCAAACTGGACACCAGGCTGAAGGATTACCCGCGTGAAGAGATTTCAGGTGTGCTGGTAAGTGACCTGGCCCTGGAGGGTGATGAGCTGTCCCGCAGCATCATCGCGCAGGCAGCGGACTGGCTGGGGCTGGCGGCTGCGAACGCGTGCAACGTGTGGGATCCCGATGCGGTTATCATCGGTGGTGGCGTGTCAGGCGCTGGAGATACGCTGATGGAGCCTTTCCGCCGGGCTTTCCGGGGTTATGCAGCACCCCCGGCCAACGAAGAGACTGACTTATATCTTGCCAAACTGGGTTACGACGCGGGTGTTGTCGGCGCTGCAGCTCTTGCACTGACAACTATGTAGAACAGTCACGGGTGCCAGATCCTGAGGCGACCACACCTAATCTGGAGAGATAAGATGATAAAAGACTTGAGTGACGTCACTGGTTTCACTTATCAGATCGACTCTGAGCGCCACTACAATATTTTCGGCACTGAGGTCGAATCACCACTGTACGGGGTGCGCACATCAGACGAGATCCGGCGAGTTCTGTTGGATACTGAAGCTCCGCTCCCATCTATCGTCTATTGGATGATGCGGGATCTGAGCCTGAAAAACGCGCCAAATCGCAAACAGACGCATGACTTGCGCTTCGACATCAGCTATTTTGTCCCTGCCATGTTTGGGCGCGAGTACCTGAAGACCTCAGGCCACTACCATCCGTCGCCTGCGGAGGGGCAACCGGCGTGGCCTGAAGTATATGGAGTGCTGTCGGGCAAGGCCATCTATCTGCTACAGAAAGTCAACTCCCTGTCTGCGGGACCCGATGAAGTGGTGGTAGAGGACTGCATAATCGTCGAAGGCAATCCTGGCGACAAGGTGATTATGCCGCCAGACTATGGCCATGTGACCATCAATCCGCTGCCGGAACCGCTGGTCATGGCTAACTGGGTATCTAACCGCTTCTCTTCACAGTATGGATCTGTGGAGCAGGCTCGAGGCTTTGCCTACTACTACATCGAGTCTGAAGGCGGTCCGCGTTGGGTGAAAAATCCGGCATACCGTGATGTCCCGCCACTGCGTGAGGCGAGGGTACGTGAGGTCCCCGATCTGGGACTGACGCGCGACACAGCCTTGTTCACCTCCGGCCAGCAGCATCCCGAGTTGATGGACTGGCTGAACAATCCTGCCGACCGTCTGGACGCGATTTGGAGCGGTATAGATATCATCGGTGAACGCAAAACTTATGAGTTATGATTGCCCTGGCCGTCTTCGAGCGGCTTAGGAGGCGATGGACGTGAGTGACGAACTCAAACTGGCCCTGTCTTTCGACGATGTGATCCTGGCGCCGGCAGCCAGTAGTGTGCTGCCTCATCAGGTAGACCTGTCCACGCGACTGACTCGGCGAATACGCCTGAATGCCCCCATCCTGTCAGCGGCCATGGACAAGGTCACAGAGGCGCGTCTGGCTATAGCCGTAGCTCGCGAGGGAGGCATCGGTGTCATACATAAGAGCCTCAGCATCGACGAGCAGGCGTCAGAGGTAGACAAGGTCAAGCGTTCTGAAAGCGGCATGATTGTGGATCCGGTAACTATCGGTCCAGATGCTCATGTTGGCGAGGCCCTGTCGCTGATGAGTCAATACCGCATTTCCGGTCTACCGATAACTCGCGATGGCAAGCTTATAGGTATCCTGACCAATCGCGACTTGCGATTTGAGACGAACCTGGATAAACCCGTATCTGAGGCCATGACATGTGAAAACCTGGTGACAGTGCGCGAAGGCACTACTCTGGACGAAGCCAAGGCCATCCTGCACAAGCACCGCATCGAGAAACTGCCAGTAGTTGACGCGGACATGACGCTGCGTGGCCTGATCACCATCAAGGATATCGAGAAGATCGCCCGATATCCTAACGCAAGCAAGGACGAGCTGGGACGGCTCAGAGTTGCCGCAGCGGTGGGTGTGACTGATGACACCTGCGACCGTGCCGCCGCTCTCATCGAGCGTGGAGTGGACGCACTTGTGGTAGATAGCGCCCATGGCCATCATGTGGACGTCCTCAGAACGGTCGCGATGCTGCGAGAAAAGTTTGGCGATGAGTTGCAGATTGTCGGCGGAAATGTGGCGACTGAGGCTGGCACGCGCGACCTGGTAGCCGCCGGTGCCGATGCTGTGAAAGTGGGGGTTGGGCCCGGTTCGACTTGCACCACCCGAGTGGTGTCAGGTGCCGGAGTGCCTCAAATCACCGCTATTATGGAGGCAGCGAAAGCAGCCAGAGATCTCGATATACCCATCATCGGTGACGGGGGCATCAAGTACTCTGGAGATGTGGCGAAGGGGTTAGCCGCTGGTGCTGATGCTGTCATGATCGGTGCGCTACTGGCAGGCACCGAGGAGAGCCCTGGCGAGACTGTGCTATATCGGGGCCGCGCGTATCGTGAGTACCGAGGCATGGGTTCGCTGGGAGCCATGCGCGAACGAGAGGGGATACGCGATAGGTACGGTCTATACGGTGTGCCAGAAGAAGAATTGGTACCTCAAGGGATCGAAGGTCGAGTCCCATACAAGGGCCCGGTTTCGATAGTCATGACCCAGCTTCTCGGCGGATTGCGCGCCGGAATGGGATACTGCGGAGTGGCCAGTATCGCTGAACTGCATAAGGAAGCCAGGTTTTATCGAGTTACCTCTGCCGGCCTTCATGAAAGCCATCCGCATGATGTGACCATCACTGAGGAAGCGCCCAACTATCAACTGCCCGATTAGAGGTCACTGATGAGGCAACACAACATAGCAGTGATCCCTGGTGATGGCATTGGACCTGAGGTGGTGGTCGAGGGGTTGAAGGTACTGCAGGCTGCCGCCGACACGGGAGGCGTGGCTCTGGATGTGGTACAGTTCCCGTGGGGCTGCGGTTACTGGCTGGAGCACGGCCACGCCATGCCACCCGACGCGCTGGAAATCCTGGGCGAATTCGACGCCATATACCTGGGCGCTGTAGGCCTTCCCGGGCAGGTGCCGGAGAGTGTGGGCGTTCAGGATGTAGTGTTGCGCATTCGCTCAGGATTCGATGAGTTCGCCAATGTTCGTCCAGTGCAACCAATACAGGGCTGTCCATGGTATCTGTCACACCGTAGTCCCAGGGAGGTCGACTTCGTAATCATCCGCGAGGCCACCGAAGGCTTCTACTGCAATCTTGGCGGTAGGTTTACCCTCTCTGCACCAGAGGTAGCTTCCATTCTGCCCATGCGCCCTGCCTTTGACATGTCCCAGGAGTTGGCGCTGCAGACCGGTATTTTCTCTGAATACGGATGCCGACGTGTCATCAAGTACGCTTTCGATCTGGCGCGGGAACGCGGGGGCAAGAAACTGGTCACCTCCACTACGAAAAGCAACGCGTTGACACACGCCATGGGTATGTGGGACGAGATTTTCGAGCAAGTGGCATCTGAGTACCCGGACTGTGGGCATGAATGGTACCACGTTGACGCTCTGGCTATGCGTCTGATCACAAATCCCGAGCGCTTCGATGTAGTAGTCGCTCCGAACTTGTTCGGTGATATCCTCACCGACCTATCTGCAGTCCTGGTCGGCGGACTGGGATTTGCCCCAGGCGGGAACCTATCTGTGACAGGTCCATCCATGTTCGAGCCTCCGCACGGCAGTGCGCCCGACATCATGGGCAAGGGCATAGCCAACCCTATCGCCGCAATTCTGACGGCAGGCTTCATGATGGAGAGTCTGGGCGAAAATGCGGTCGCTGACACCATCCGCAAAGGTGTTGCCGCCGTCGTAGCCGACGGGCGTACGCTTACTCCGGATGCGGGCGGTCAGGCCACCACTGCTGAAGTTGGGGACGCAATCGTCGCATTTTTGCATGGTAAGACAGTCTAGGAGGTCTGTCATGCTGGTAGACATCAACACTTGTTTCGGCAAAACACCCAGGAAACGGGTAGACTGGTCTCCAGAGACGCTGGTAGCGCTGCTCGGTGAGCGTGATGTAGACCGGGCGCTGACCTACAGCCTGCGCGGAGTGCTATATGATTTTGTCACCGGCAATGACGAGACCTGGGAGGTCTGCCGCCGGCACGAAATGCTAATTCCGGTGGCTACGATTGACCCGCGGCGCCATTTCGGTTGTCTGGATGAGATTGAGCGTTGTGCGGACCGCGGCTTTTCGGTATTTCGGTTTTTCCCCGACCAGCAGGGCTGGGCGGTAGACGGCGCGCCGTTTCTGAAAATATGCGAGACACTTGCGGAACATGATGTGGCTGTGATGCTGCCGGCAGGCCCCGCAGGGCATCAGAGCCTGGTCGGCCGTGAGATTGCTCCGTTCGGCTTCAACGTGGTCCTCGTCGGCGCCGGCTACGGGTCCAATGCAGAGACCTATGCTGTGTGCACCAGCTATGACAACGTCTTCGCTGAGACACACCAGTTTGCCTCTCCGGGCACCATCGAAGGATTGGCCTGGGTCGCAGGAGCACACAAGCTGATGTTTGGCTCGAACTCACCGGACCGCTATTTTGGTGCCGCGCAGATGATGGTAGATAGCGCCGATCTATCAGAATCTGATCGAGCGGCTATCCTGGGCCACAATGCGGTGCGCTACCTTCGCTTGGAGGGGTTTTAGATGACAAAAATCGATGCTCACGCTCATCTGGGAATGTGGAACTTCCCGATACCAGGCTGCGGCACTGTTGACAACCTCCTGCGGCTGTGCGAAAAGCATAGCATCGAGTACACCACCTGCTCTTCCTCCATGGCCATTCTGTATGACATGCAGGAAGGGAACGCCGAGTTGGCTGAGGCGGTATCTGACAACGGGCCCATCCTGGGATATGTCTACGTGAATCCCAATTTCATCCCTGAATCCGTCGCTGAGATGGAGCGTTATCTGCCCGAATCGGGATTTGTCGGTGTCAAGATATACACTGGAGGCTACAGTGGAGTGACGGCCGACATGTCCATGTTCGCAGAGATGGTGGCCGAAGTTGCCAAACGCGCATCGGTCATGCTAGTCCACACGCCCGGAGCGGTTGTGATCCGCCAGCTCTCTGAGTATGGGCAAAGGCATCCGACACTGAACATCATCATGGGCCATGCGGGCGCCAGTGATTGGCCGGTAGCGGCCCACGTAGCCGCAACGCAGCCCAACATGTATCTTGAGTTCTGTTCGAGCTGGGCTGGCCGAGGGAAAATTGAGCAAGCCGTGCAGATCTGTGGAGCGCAGCAGATTCTGTTCGGTAGTGATATGGACCTGATTGACCCCGCGTTTGTAATCGGACAGTTCGAAGATGCGGGACTGACGGATGAGCAAAAGCAGATGGTATACTACGACAATGCAACCAGACTTTTTGGTATTGCATAATGCACCACTTACGCGGTCAGGTCTTGACCTGTGGGCCCTGTTTGGAGTATAGTTGCCAATGCTGGATGGGTGCCCCCATGGTCTAGTGGTCAGGATGCCGGGTTCTCAGCCCGAAGGCCGGGGTTCGACTCCCCGTGGGGGTACCAATTGATTTTCCCCGAGCCATGGCCGTGCCAGTTGTTTGCGAAACGCGTAGCCCCTCGAAATGCAGCATACCATGAGTAACCTGGGTCCCCAGTCGTGGATGCGCCCAGGGAGTAGGGTTGTATTATCGGGAGATACGCAGTTGTCCGGCTGACATGGGGATTAGATAGATATGACCAAGCATAGATTGACTATCCTGTTAGCGGCCATGGCGATAGTAAGTCTTTGTGCCTCGACAGGTCTAGCTGCCGTACAAAGCGTGGATGCCACCACCGCTGCAACGCAGTATTCGCAGATGCGGGCAGACCTCCAGGCTACTACAGACGCGTCACCAGACATTGTGGCCGCTCGTGCTCTGGAAATGCGTGGTAAGATCGTCGAAGTTGCAGGCGAGATCGTTGGCCGTACTACGCATGATGCCGATTCGTCAGGCCCCCTGAGTATCGTAATTCGCCCCGACAAGACTGATTCATCAGTTTTCGTTGATGCCCCCCAAGACTACCCAGCGATCGAAGTGGGCAATTCGGTTCACGTACTGCTGGAATTGCCTGCACAAGCTCATCCGCTGGACCACTACGTACTTCGAGCTATCGTGCTGACCGATCACCTGTCTCCTGGGCAGCGAAATAGTGCAGTCCGCCCCGCCACCAAGAGCGAACCGACAGAGTACAAGCAGCAGGGAAATGCTATCAAGCCTGATCCTCTGGCGGATCTATCATCAGGGGATGCCACTGGGCAGACAAGTCAAGAGCTCAGACAGAGTGCTGTTGCCCGCCCGGGCAGTGAATTCCCTTCGAACGAAGAGTGGGGGACAACAGATGCGGTCAATGCATGGAGTGCCTGGGTGTCAAAACGCAACCCTCGCCTCAGCAATTTACAGGCACGATTGATCGCCGAGTGTGTGCTGTACTACTCGCAGAAATACCGCATAGACCATCGGCTTGCATTTGCGATGATCAGATACGAATCTGATTTCAATCCGAGCTGTCGGTCTCATGCGGGAGCTATGGGACTAACTCAACTCATGCCGGGTACAGCGCGTTCAGTTGGCGTAAGCGACCCGTGGGACATACGCCAAAACGTCATGGGTGGCATCAGATACCTGGCGGCTCAGCTATACAAGTACGAAGGCCGCTCCAACTATGAGCAGACGATTCTCGGACTTGCCTGCTATAATGCGGGCCCCAACGCCGTCAAACGTGCGGGTGGGGTGCCGAACTACGCAGAAACCCAGCGTTATGTCAAGCGTGTGACTGACCTATTCCGCCAGTTGTGGGAGGACGGTATGCCTTGACGGGCTTAGTATAACCTATCATGTCATGAGCGTACTGATGTCACAGAGCACTGGTAGTAACCTTCGCCGTTTGACTTACCATCCCCGGCGTCGTACTGTATACGCACAGTCCACACTCAATCTGTTTTCTCTGAAAGCTGCATGTCCATTGATCTGCAAACGTTGCCGGAGTCATATGAAGGAGTTGGCGCACATCTCACATCGTAAGCGCAAGTTTCGTTGTCGCAATTGTGGGGCTGTGCGGATGCAGAAGTGGTCGCGAGGCCGCCGTTCACGAGCCGCTGAGGAGAAATGGCATGGCTTATCGTAGCTGGTTACTGGCATTTGTCGCTATCATCGTCATCGGTATAGCGTGGCACCAGGTATTCGTGATGACTGGCATCCTGTGGTGGGACGCACCCGAACCTACAATGCAACCGGCCCCGCCGCCTCCGCTTGTACTCACTATGCCTGATACCTCCTGGGTTGACTTGAGCGTATGGCAGCGCAACTATCCAGTTTGGGCAGCACTATAGTGGTGCGTACTACGTCTCCTCTGGCCCAACATGCATCCGGGGATGTGGTGTCAGTATGCCGGGCTATCTGACCGTGATCGGGGGAGGTCTTGCCGGAATCGAAGCGGCATTTCAAGCGGTGAGACTTGGTGTTCCGGTCCGGCTCTACGAAATGCGCCCCGATATCAGTACCTCACTGCACAAAAGCGACCTGCTGGGCGAACTTGTAGGCAGCAACTCGTTTGGTGTTGAGCGACCAGACCGCGTTTCAGGGTTGCTCATCGCTGAACTGCGGCAATTAGGTTCGGTAGTGCTGCAGGCAGCCGATGCTACACGGCTGAAAGTCGGTGGTGTGCTATGCGTGGATCGTCGCGCGTTTGCCGAGTATCTGACCGCACGTGTGGAGCAAACCTCGGGGATTGAGCTGTGTCGAAAGCCAGCGGAGGCTATTCAGCCCGCAGATACGACCGTAGTTGCCACAGGCCCACTGACCAGCTCTCCGCTGGCACGCAGTCTTTTCTCTCTGACAGAGCATGAATACCGCTTCTTTTATGCGGCTACAGAGCCGCTGTTTGAGCACGATTCTGTGGAGCTGAGTGCCACATGGACACAGAAGCGTTTCGGTGATGACCAGCCGGAATACCGCAACTGTTGGTTGGATGCCAGTGATTTCGAGCGCTTCGGAGGGCTGCTGACAGAGATCGGTAACGCTATGCCGGAAGGGATAGACAGTGATCAGATTGCGCGCGAGTATACTCCGATCGAAACGATAGCGTTGCGCGATGGTGTGGACTCGCTCATCCGTGGTACGATGAATCCCGCGGGTTTGAACAGGCCGGGTATGGATGAGCTTCCCTTCGCAGTCTGTCAGTTGTGCCCTGATGACGCAACGGGGACGCTATTTCGGCCAGTCAACATGCGGACGGGGTTGATACCTGAACGGCAGCAAAAACTTTTTCGCGAGATTTCCGCTTTGCGTCGTGTAGAGTTTGCGCGGTTTGGCCAGCTGCACAGAGCAGTGTTTGTGGATGCGCCTTCACTACTGCTGCCGACCTTGCAGCTCAGGTCGCGGCCAGAGGTTTTTTTAGCCGGGTCGATCGCCGGCCTGACAGGCTATGCAGCAGCCGCTGCGTCAGGATGTTTTGCCGGCATCGGTGCAGCTTTACGTGCCACAGGCCAACAGCCACTGTCTCCCCCGCCGGATACCCTTTCAGGGGCCATGTGTCATGCTCTGGTGCAGCCTTCGGAACGGGCCTCCATGCCTGTGCAGGTTACGTTTGGGATGTTGGCACCCACAGGCGGCGACCAGAGTGTATCCAAGGAGGCGCGGAGAGCCCGACAGTTACAGCAATCCATGTCTGCAATTGAAGACTACATGGACAGCGCGAAGAGCCATTTGCCCGAACTATAGGATCGATTACGCGTCTGTCTCCGAAAGAACGGTGCTCTCAACCGGGCTGGTTTCTCGCAGATTGAACATGCCTGACAATCAAGAGGCGGCCACGTTCAGGAGAGTTGTCGCTGAGGCGTGCGCCGCCTATAGTTTGGCCACAATTGGGTTTGGTGTTCGAATACAGGAGAGTATTTTCACATGTCCGCCGCGTACGTAGATGCGTTCATCGAGTATCTGCTCAATTCCCGAGGCGTTTCTGCTCACACAGCCGAAGCGTATGCCCACGATGCTGTTCAGTTCATGGATTTTCTGGCATCGGTCTGGGGTGAAGAACGATCAGCGGATTTTGCCGCGGTTGACTACCGTACCCTTCGTGACTACGTAGCTCATCTGCACCGCATGAAGTACGAAAGGCGCTCGATTGCCCGCAAGCTGAGCGCCCTGCGGAGCCTGTTTCGCTTTCTGGTGGCCGAGAATCTGGCCGTAGCCAACCCAGCGATGCTTGCACGGTTGCCCAAACTGGACCAGATGCTGCCCGAGTTTCTGTATCCTCAGGAGATGGCAGCATTGCTAGCGGCACCTGATGCCGGCACAGTGCTGGGGCGACGGGACCAGGCCATACTCGAACTACTGTACTCGACCGGCATGCGCCGTTCGGAGGTGGTCGCACTTATCCTGCGCGATATCGAGATGGGCGGACGAAAAATCAGGGTGACGGGTAAAGGGCGTAAGCAGCGGGAGGTTTTATTCGGAGAGCCGGCTGCCAGGGCACTTGAGGAGTACCTGGAGCGATCCCGCCCTGTACTGCTTGCCGCTCGCAGAGACGATAAGCAGGAGAACACTTGCTTTCTGTCGAAAAGTGGCCGACCGCTAAATGGTGGTTACATCTATGAGTTGGTGCACAAGTACATAATTCAGGCGGGAATCAGTCACGACATTTCGCCACATGCAATTCGGCACAGTTTTGCCACCCACATGCTTGATGCAGGTGCTGACCTGCGCACGATACAGGAGCTGTTGGGCCACGCCAGCCTGGCTAGCACAGAGATTTACACGCATGTCACACTGAGGCATATGAGAGATGTTTACGCCAGGTCGCACCCCCTGGCAAAGGAAGGATCTGATCTGCATGCAGAGTCTCGATAGCCACAAGATTCGTGCCACCACCGTGCTTGCGGTACGTCGTGACGGCGTGCTGGCCCTGGCCGGTGATGGGCAGGTGACGATTGACCAGACCATATTCAAGAACCGAGCGCTGAAACTTCGTCGCCTGCACGACGATAGGGTGCTGGTCGGATATGCCGGGGCAGCCGCAGATGCGTTAGCACTGTTTGAGCGTCTGGAGAGCAAGCTGGATGAATTTTCGGGCAACCTCCCCCGTGCCTGTCTGGAGCTGGTCAAGCAGTGGCGGACAGATCGGGCGTTGCGCCAGCTACAGGCCCTGATGATAGTCGGCGACAGAGAACACCTGCTTTTGGTATCCGGTACCGGCGACCTGCTGGTGCCTGATGAGGAGGCGGTGGGCATCGGCTCCGGAGGACCGTACGCTCAGGCGGCGGCTATGGCTCTGCTGGCACACACGGACTTGCCGGCGGACCGAATAGCAGAGGAGTCTGTGCGGATCGCTTCACGAATTTGTGTCTATACCAACGAGCAGATCACCGTGGAGGTACTTTCGTGAACAAAGAATTGACACCGCGGGAGACGGTTGAACAGCTTGACCGTTTCATCGTCGGGCAGCACAAAGCCAAACGAGCCGTCGCCATCGCCATTCGCAACCGCGTACGGCGCCAGATGATTGCCGAAGAGTTGCGTGACGAAGTGATACCCAAGAACATACTGATGATTGGACCGACCGGGGTGGGCAAGACAGAGATTGCCCGCCGATTGTCAGCCCTGGTCAAAGCACCGTTCATCAAGGTAGAGGCCAGCAAGTTCACCGAAACCGGATACGTTGGTCGTGATGTGGAGTCGATAGTCCGTGACCTGGTTGAAGTCGGCTATCGCATGGTGCAGCGCGAGGCATTTGCGCAGGTCGAAGAGGAGGCTCGCCAACGGGCTGAGGCAAGGCTGCTAGACATTCTGGCACCGCTGCCTTCACGTCAAGCCCCGGCACCGGGACGTCCATCGTGGGTGGGAGATTTGTTCCGAGATGATGAGCAAGGCAGCAGTGATAGTGACAGTGAGACGGAGACGCGCTATGAGATAGAGCGGAAGCAGCGTGACCAGGCGGAGCGCGTTCGAGACCTGACACGTCGGCGGTTAGCTGCAGGAGAGCTCGACAATCAGGAGATCGAGGTTGAAGTCGAGCAGTCGCAGATGCAGAATCTGCAGGTTTTCACGGCTGCAGGCATGGAAGAGATGGGCTTCGACATGCAGGACCTACTGGGCAATCTCTTCCCCCGCCAGAAGACTACTAAACGGACACGGGTGGCCGAAGCCCGTCCGCTGCTCGTCCAGCAAGAAGCCGAGAAATTGGTTGATCCGCAGGCGATAGCGCGAGAAGCGGTCCGGAGAGTGGAGAATCACGGCATCGTGTTTCTCGATGAGATGGACAAGATAGCCGGACGTGAGAGCGGCCATGGGCCAGACGTGTCACGCGAGGGAGTCCAGCGCGATATCCTGCCGATCGTTGAGGGCTGCACGGTGATGACCAAGTACGGGCCGGTATCCACTGACCATGTATTGTTCATCGCCGCAGGTGCCTTTCATGTGGCCAAACCTGCAGAGCTGATACCGGAGCTGCAGGGACGCTTTCCCATCAGAGTCGAATTGGACAGTCTCACTCAGCGTGACTTCGAGCGCATCTTGCGAGAGCCCGAGAACTCCCTGATCAGGCAGTACACCGCCCTGCTGGAGACCGAAGGGGTGACAGTGGAGTTTGCTGATGAGGCGATTGACGAGATAGCGCGATTAGCTCAGGAAGTCAACGAGAGAGCCGAAAACATCGGTGCCCGGCGACTATACACCCTGGTCGAACGACTACTCGATGAGCTTTCGTTTGTAGCCCCAGAGATTAGCGGCCAACATGTCAGGATTGACGCAGCTTACGTGAAAGAGCAGCTAGTCGATCTGGTCGAGGACGCTGACCTGAGCCGCTATATGCTGTAGGGTAGACTGTTGGCACGTACACTAATTCGCGGATGTGGGCACAAACTCGAGGCCCGGCGCCCGTGCAGGGCCGTGAAACTGAGCGTCGGGTCGCACTATTCTCAAGGGGCGGTCATCAGCACCCGGCCACCAGCCTGCGCAATTAAAAGCATGGGGATACGGTATCTCTGCGAAATTGGCAGGCTTCCTATCGAAGTGGACCTTTCCGGTGGCTGTGGACGAATACGGTCTGTCCACGTTGCGGAAGCTGTTGTCCCATGCCCACACGTCATGGGAGGCGCCCATCACTCTGATGCCTATGTTTGTGTTGACAATCAGATGGCGCCAGACCCACGCTGAATTGCCTCGCAAAGCCACCGCCGAGGACATCCTGGCGTTTTTCATTTCGACGTAGTTATCGTGCGAGTAGAGCCAACCACATCCGTGATGGACGTCAATCTCGTGTGAGTTTACCTGGCTCCAACCGTCAGTCGGGACTGCTCTGATATCCTTGACAAAGCGGTTGAAGCGACACGTGTATGTGGCCCTGGAGTTGGCTTTTCCTGCTACGCCATGTCTATGGTTCTCAAAACTGTTGTCTTCGATGTAGCATTTCCTGGTGGCGTCGGGCACCACACCATAGCCGAAACCATAGCGAAAGTTCTTCTGAAAGAAACAGTGGTCCACCACCACGAGGCCTTCTCCCCGGATGAGCAGCCCGGTGTGGCCGAATAGCTCTACCGTACAGTGGTCGAAACGTACGTTGTCACAGTCGTCTATGTCTACAGCGCGTGTCATGACGTTGTCTTTCCGGCCGACGTCTTGCAGAGTTGCGGCATGGGCCTTCTCCGTGTAGCCTCGGAAAGCTTTCTCAGGCCAGCCCATGAAACGCAGGCGAGTGACACGTATGTTGCTTTTGCCCTTCATCATCAGCAGAGCCCTGGCATCGTACCAGGTGGCTTTGAGCACCGTGGCTTGCCCCTCGCCATAGATGGTCACGTTGTCGCAGGGCACCATCACCTGGGCGCCTATCTGATAGACGCCCGCCGGAATGTACACCACTCCACCATCAGCGCCCAGAGAGTCGAGTGCGGCTTGAATGGATGTGTGGTCTTTGAGCCCCTGCACAATCGCGTCAGGCTCAGGCAGCTTCTCCACGGCGCACACTATCCGCAAATCGAGCACCTCGACCGGTTGCCCCTGCACATATAGGCGGACAGTGCGTAGCATCGAGATCGGGCGCCCCGCCTGCCGGATATCTACAGAGACTTCGGTCTCCTGATTGGGCAGCAACTCGACTGGTCGGCCTCGCAGCTCTCGGTCTATGATGTCCACGAACGCGATAGTTACGCGTGCTGCACCGGTTGACCTGATAGTAACAGTCGCTCGTACATAATCACGCGGTGTGCGTTCCAGGTCGCCAATCGGCGTCAGGTTGAAGTTTCGTTCACGCTCCTGGACCCCATCGGCATGCATGGGTGTGAATTCTACGGGGCGATACTCTACCAGGGCAACTGACGCATCTTCAGCTGCCACAGGCAATTCTGGCTTGATGCAAGCCGAAGTACAAAGCAGCAGCAGAGAGCCAGCCATAATGCACAGTGTCTTCATGTGCTATACCTCGGCATCTGAACAGCCTGACGGCCATGCTGCCAGAATTTGCAACGCAGTGTCTGTGGCCACAGGGCATATGGATTTCATGGCAGGGAGATCTGTCATATAGGGTGCCACAAGCAGCGTGAATATATCATAATAGAAACTGCGATTGGCCTACCGGGAATGCCTGGCAGTCTTTCTGCATTTGGGAGATATCTCGGAGATAGGAAGCGTGCTGGATGTCAGCCGTAGTTGAGACACCATCATCATCTGAGACACTATCATCATCACTGTGTGGTGCACGCTATGTAGCGAATGGCGTACTAGCGCTGTTCGAGGCTGCTCTGGAGAAGTTGCCTGAGCCGGTCCATATCCTGGTATAGTTGAGGGAGGTACTGGGGACGGTGCAGGGCGGCTGCGGGGTGAAACAGGGGCAGCCAGAGCATACCATCTTTCTCTTGTGGCTGACCATGCAGTCTGGTTATCGAACCCCCCGGCACCAGGAGCACTTGCAGTGGTACTCGCCCCAGCAGGCATACGACTTCGGGCTGGATCAGCGCTATTTGGCCGTCCAGGTACTCTCGACAGGCAGCCGCCTCTTCAGAGCCTGGGTCACGATTGTTCGGTGGCCTGCATTTGAGTATATTGGCGATGAAAATCTCATCGCGACGTAGTTGGGCGCGCTGGAGCAAATCGTCCAATAGTTGGCCGGCACTGCCCACAAAAGGGC
>LSQX01325880.1_pt1 | contig 19267 bp, 14 predicted proteins | sample 654561 | NCBI WGS metagenome assembly LSQX01 (sample SAMN04489861, study PRJNA283612) | anaerobic digester metagenome | isolation source: 4 biogas reactors fed with cattle manure at either 37C or 55C with and... | place: Denmark: Kongens Lyngby | collected 2014
TTTCTTCTCAATTTTTAGGGAAAAAGAATCTTTATAAAATTTACTCTTCTGCTTTTGTACTTTATCTCGGTCCCAAAAATCTGTCTCCATTAAAATGGATCAAGTGATCTGGTACTTCCATTAACCAAACTTCCGTTTCCCAGGCAATATTATTTGAGTGTTTTTTAAACTCAACCATATCAGGAAATGCTGTTACATATACTTTCCCAACTTTGCAGTCTTTGAGAAATTCCTCAAGCTCTAAAAGTCTTTTTGGTGAAACAGGGCCATGAGAAGTTACAGCTTCAATTAGAAACAGCCATTTCCTTTTACTGTCATAGATAACAACATCAGGTAATTTGCTATGCTGGTCAATTGGAATACCTAACTCTTCAAGTCCTCTTTTATCAACAAACAAATCTTTTTTTGCTGCGTCGCCCAGGTATAAAAGTGTTCCACCATTTGCAAATCTTGGAGCAAATTGCTCAACAATGGCTGCCTGAACTTCATTGTGCTTACCGGCTGAAAGTTTAAGTATTTGACCACTCGGTAGTTTGACGGGAATCTGGTTTAATTCACGTTCTTTTAGATAAATTTCGGAAAGTTTGCCGACTTTATCGATAAAGTTTTTCAATGCCTTTCCCCAATTTCTTGTTTTGAACGCTTTTACTACATCCAAAACTTCTGATGTCAAAGCATAATGAGCTTTCGGACTGTTTACGGGAAGACCCGGGTTATCCGGATTGTAATCCACAATTCTTGCCTGAACAAACTGATGAAGCACCTGTCTTCTAAACGTTTCTCTTGTATTGGGTGCATAGGATTTATCGTAAAACTCATTAACAAAAGCCATAATGCCCTTTGTAATCCCTAAACTTTGGCGGGTTGCAATTACCCAATTATCACTCTCCTTAATATTGCAAAGAGCTAAGAATGTTAAGGCAGCCATTTCATTGTATTGTGCCGGAGGAAGACCTAATGCTTTTAGTATTTCTTGTGCTTCTTCTATTTTCATATTGGTTCATTATTTCTTCCAATTCATAAAGTTCATTTACAATGTCATTTACATTGTTCATGGAATAGTCATTGGATAATATGATTTTATTGCCTATTTCTTTTATGATGTCCAAAGAAGGAAATCTCATTTCTCTCAATTCTGTGGCACTGACATTTACATTTCCGTTAAAGGTTTGGAAATATATGTTAAGCATTTTACTGTTAAGCAGGGCACAAAGGCCAACAATCTCATTCCGGTCTAAATGTCCGTTTTTTCTGTAAATGTAATTTACTTTATTCTCAACACCAATATAATCCGATTTGATATAGTTACAGAAATAAGGTGCTGCAATTAATCTGCTTTTATCATCTTTTGTACTAAATCGTCTTAAAAAAACATAGTTTTTGTTAAGAATCAGTAAAGGCATTGAGTCGCTTTCGATTTTTATGAATTGTCCTTTACCCTTGAGTTGTTTAGGCCATTCCATAATCATTTTTTTAACATTATGCAGCCAAAACAGAGGTGCAAAGGATGCTGCTTCGTTATCGAAATTATCTTCTTGTATGAAATCCAAAGCACGAAAAGAGACAACAGGTCCAGTTGAAATTTTTATATTGAAATCCGCCAAAACATTTTTCCAGTTAGAAACTAATTTCAAAATAAATTCATCCTTATCACTCGTAGGCAAATGCAAAATTTTTTCTTTTGAATTCAGATCAATAAGTTCTGAAAAACGAAAATGCTTAATAGCCGGTTCGAAAATATCACTTATACCTGCACTTGATGAAACAACTATTTTTTTCTTTGGATTAATTTTTTCTTTTGTTGCTTTGAGAATGACTGTTTCCTGTAAAACACTGTCACGGTTGAAAGTATCTTTGCGTGAGATGAATAAATGTATTTTATTAACCTGAACAGTATTGAAAAACATTTCCCTGAATGCTTTGAAATAGCTGCCTGATGCATAACTTCTTGGTGTGATAAAAATCAATTCTCCATTTTCTGAAAGAAGTCTTGCTGCAATTCCCATAAAAATTGAATAAATATTGGGATGTCCGCTAATCAGTTTTTGTGATACAATTGCCCTTTTGTCATTTTTGGAAAGCTTGAAATAGGGAGGATTTGAAATTATAATATCAAAATTTGTTTCTGCATCCTTTATTTCATCAAATAAACTTTGCTGGTTATTTTCTCTAAGTACAGATGCATTGGATAAAACAAAATCAGATTTATGCAACACATAATTAAGGTGAACTTCCTTATTTAAAACCCACTTTTTAAGATAACCAAGCGCTTTGTGAGAAAATGGAATTAAATTGTAATCAGTCTCATAGACGATTAATTCAATGAATTCGATGTTGTTGCTCGTAGCAACCAAGTGTTCAACCAAAGCACAAGATAAAATTGAAGTTCCGCAACCTGGGTCTAAAATTTTGATTGTTTGTTTTGTTAAGTCAGAATAAGAAGCCATAAATTGGGCAATGGGTATAGATGTAAAGAATTGCCCGTTTTTTTTCTTATGCCCTGTTGTTACTTGCCGGGTATAATAAATACCTAACCTGTCAGCATATTCGCTGGGTAATTCTTTATTAAAAGGTTCGCTATTTATTGCATTATTCATTGCGCAAAGTTTTCAGGTATGAAACTTTCTCTTCGGCTATTTTCAGAATATCTAAGCCTGCTTCTTCATCCAATATTTTGTATGCGATTTGATCACTTAAAAACTCACTTAACAATTCTTTTTCGCTCACTTTAAAGTAAGTTGAAATTTCTTTGATTAATTGTTTGGTCGGTTGTCTTTCATTACGCTCTACTTTTGCCAATAAGGATGAATCAATATTTATGCTGCCTGCAACTTCTCTTAAAGTCAAATGCGCTTCTTCCCTTAAAAATCTGATACGTTCACCAAATGTTATAAAATTTCTCATTGCCTGCTTTCTGGACTGATTTTGTCCAAAGATAAAGATATTTTCCAATTTGGACAGCTAAAGTCCACAAAATTTATTCACAAATTGTAATTGCATGAGGAAAATTTTAGCTTTTGGAGTTTTGCCCTCCCCCTAGTTTCTATTCTTCAAAACTATCTTTTCTCTTGAAAATATAAATATATTTGTCTCTCAATAAAATATCAATTGGTGAGATTTCTCCTCATATTATCTATTTTGGTCTTTGCTATAAAGCTTCCGGCGCAGGAGCTGCCAGAATTATCTGATTCCGTTGAGCTGAACTTTTTGCTGCAAACGGAGGCTTATCCGCAGGAAAAAATTTATGTTCAGACCGACAAGCCGGATTATCTTTCGGGTGAGCGGATATGGTTCCGTGCACATCTGGTAAACGCACAGACACATAACCCTTTTTTCATCAGCCGCTATGTTTATGTGGAAATTATCAGTCCCATGGAAGACCTGATTGAGCGTGTAAAAGTGCGCCCGGACAGTTTGGGGGCTTACGCCGGTTATGTTGATTTAGCCGAAGACTTGGTAGAAGGAACCTATACTTTGAGAGCCTACACAAATTACATGAGGAATATGGGTGATGCATATTTTTTTAAAAAGACGATTCAGGTTCTTGACCCCTTTTCATTAAAAATTGAGCCGCTGGTGAAATTTAATGTCAAAAAAAATGAGGCAGATGTTGTTATGCAGTTTGTGGACAGGCAAACCAACGATACGATTTTTCCCGAAATCGTATCGTGCAAGCTCATTTACAAAGAAGCAAAAACAGTTTCGCCAAAGAATTCGCGCTATTCGTGGAACGTGAAGTTGCCGCCGAAAATAAAAAACCGCACCATGCTGTTGAGCCTTGTATATAAAGGAAGAAAATTCAATCGCTTTTATACAATTCCTTATGAACAGACCGATTTTCATGTGTCATTTTTCCCGGAAGGCGGATATGTGATTCCCGGAAAAATATCCCAGATGGCTTTCAAGGCAGTAAATCCGGATGGTTTGGGAGAGGACATTATTGGAACTCTTTACAATTCCAAAGACGAGAAAATTCATGAATTCAGCAGCTTCCATCTGGGAATGGGATTTTTTAATTTTATTCCTGTTTCAGGTGAAACTTATTATACCATTTGCCGTAATAGTCAGGATTTTGTGAAGCGCTTTGAACTTCCACCGGCAGAAGAAAGAGCCAATGCCGTGAATGCGCGGATTTTGGGTGGCAGGCTGCTGTTATCCGTCAGAAGCGGAGATGCTGCACAAAAGGATTCTCTTTCGCTTTTGCTTCACCACAAAGGGGAGGTTATTTACCATGAACGCTGGAATCCTTCAGCTGAAGCATATATCTTCCCGGCGAAAGAGCTGCCCACCGGTATTATCAATATTCTGCTGATAAATTCATCCCGGGAAATAGTGAGCGAGCGAATCCTGTTTAATTTGAATGAAGAAGATTTACCCGAACTCAGGTTTCAAACCGCCAAAACTCAGTATAAACGCCGGGAGCTGGTATCTGTCAACATGGAATACCCGAAAGATGATTCGCTGTCCTATTCGGGGAATGGCGCGGTTTCCGTAATTGACATGGAAGCTGTGGTTCAGGATACCGTTAACAATATTGTCAGCACGCTTCTTCTTTCATCTGAATTAAAAGGGTACATTGAATCGCCTGCTTCCTATTTTTCCAACGGAAAAATCAATACAAATGCCATGGATGTACTGATGTTGACGCAGGGATGGAGAAGATATGATATTCCCAAAGTGCTTCAGGGAGAAATTGATATTCCTGAAGCTTTTGAACCGGAACTGGCACAAACAATTAGGGGCGAGGCTGACGGATTGTTTCGCTCGCTGAAAGAGGGAGAAATCAGCCTGATTGCAACGCTCGACAGTTTAGTCAGCAGTGTTACCGTTCAGGCGGACGAAAAGGGAAAATTTGTCTTTAACGTGGAATACCCCGATGGTACATCAATTCTTATTCAGTCGCTGAGCAAAAAGGGAGGAAAGATGAATATGATAAACATAGACCAGCAGACTTTCCCGGAAACTCAGGGCGCGGCAGTTCCCCTTCATGCTGCATCATTCAGCTCTCACAATGATGATTTGAGCGCTTTTCTGCAAAAGGCAGACGAGGAATATACCCAGAAATCAGGCATCCGGAATATCATGTTGGATGAAGTTACAGTGGTTGCAAAAAGTATTGAGAAGTATCAGGAATCGGTGTTTTATTCTCCGCTTTCCGCAACAGGTATCCGAACTTCGGAAGATATTGAGAAAATGGCAGTGAGCAGCCTGCGCTCGCTGCTTTACAGTCAGTCGGGCATCATCGTAAAAACCGATAAGGTAACCACAACGCGCTCCGATCTTCCGGTACTGTTTGTCATTGACGATTTGAGATTTGAGGATTTCTTTGATCGGCTTGACGATATTGATGTAACTTCAATCGAAAGTATTTTTGTGGTGAGGGACAACTCAATGATTCCCGGTTATTATCCCAATACCAGCGGCGCAATCGTTATCACTACCAAAATGGGATACAAAGAGAAGCCCAAAAAGCAGTTGAATATTGATCATATTATCCCGCTTGGCTATCAGCAGGCTGCCGCTTTTTACAGTCCCGTTTACGAAACCCGGGAGCAGATTGACTCTTCAATTTCTGATATTCGCACCACCATTTACTGGAATCCTTCCGTGCAATTTTCAGAGCAGGGCGAAGCGAAAATTGAATTTTATACTGCCGATTCATCCACTAAATACAAAATGATTTTTGAAGGTGTGGGGAGTGATGGCAAAATCATTCACAGCAGTTACGAGATTCAGGTGGGGGAAATAAATTCTCAAAAATAATGGTTCTTGGACTGATGTTGCTGTAACTCAGTTCACCACCACATTGATGATTTTTTTTGGCACCAAAATAAATTTTCGTACTGTTTTGCCTTCAACCCACTTTTGGGTTTTAGGGTCGGACAAAACAATTTTTTCAATCTCCGGCTGAGGCATATTTAGTGGCAATTCAACTTTGAAGCGCATTTTTCCGTTAAACGAAACGGGATATTCAAAACTGTCTTCAACCAGCAGCTTTTCATCAGCCTGGGGCCAGGGTAAATATGCCAGTGAGTTTTCGTTGCCGAGAACTGACCAGATTTCTTCACCTAAATGAGGAGCAAACGGAGAGAGTATTTTTGCGAAAATTTCAGCCGTTTGTCGTGTCACTTTTCCTTTTTTCAGCGCTGCGTTGTTAAAAACCATCAGTGCGGAAATAGCTGTGTTGAATTTCAGATTATCAATATCAGTTTCCACTTTTTTAATGGTCTGGTGTAGCAACTTTTCAATTTCCGGGTCTTCACTTTCTTCTGTAATATTATTCAAATCTGCAAAAAAGCGGTGCGTGCGATTCAGAAAGTTGTAAACACCTTTCACCCCTTTTTCTGCCCAGGGTTTGCGCTCATCCAACGGTCCCATGAACATTTCGTATAACCGGAGCGAGTCGGCACCGTAACGTTCAATCACATCATCGGGATTAACCACATTTTTTAGTGATTTTGACATTTTTGCCACAATTTGATTCAGCTCTTCGCCGGTTTCGATATGAAAATATTTGCCGTCATCTTCCCTTACCAAATCGGTTGTAACCTTTGCTCCGGTGGCTGTTTCGTAGGCAAATGCCAGAATCATTCCCTGATTGAACAGTTTTTGGAAAGGTTCATCAGTGGAAACAATGCCCAGATCGTAGAGCACTTTATGCCAGAACCGTGAGTAGAGCAGATGCAAAACTGCATGTTCCGCTCCGCCGATGTATAAATCCACAGGCATCCAGTATTTTTCCTTTTCGGGATCGAAAATTTTATCAGGATTGTTTGGGTCGATATAACGCAGATAGTACCAGCATGAACCTGCCCATTGTGGCATGGTGTTGGTCTCGCGCCGTCCTTTTCTTCCATTTTTATCTGTAACATGTACCCACTCCGTGGCGTTTGCCAGCGGCGATTCTCCCGAATCACCCGGCAGAAATTCCTTCAGATCCGGCAATAACAGCGGCAGTTTCTCATCATCCAGCAAAGATACTTCGCCGTCTTCCCAATGAATTACCGGGAACGGTTCGCCCCAGTAACGCTGGCGGCTGAAAAGCCAGTCGCGCATTTTAAAGTTGACTGTTGCATTTCCCAAACCTTGTTTTTCGAGCCAGTCGATAGTCTTTTTAATTCCGGCTTCTTTGTTCAGTCCGTTGATGTCCAGTCCGGTTATTTCGCTTGCGGAGTTGATGTACTTCCCGTCTTCAGTCCAGCAGGCATTGCCAGCCAGAATTTCATCGCGGTTTTCAGCTTCCTGAGGATCAAGAATACATATAATCGGAATATTGAATTCTTTTGCAAATTCAAAGTCGCGGGTGTCATGTGCCGGCACGGACATGATGGCTCCCGTACCGTATCCCATGAGAACATAGTCGGCAACCCAGATGGGAATCGGTTTTTTATTGACCGGATTAACGGCATAACGACCTGTGAAAACACCGGTTTTTTCCTTTGCTAAGTCAGTTCTGTCCAAATCCGATTTCAGCGCTGCCGCGCGGATATATTTTTCAACCTCTCCCTGCTTTTCGGGAGTAGCAATTTCGCCGATGAGTTCATGTTCCGGGGCAATTACCATATAGGTTGCTCCAAATAGCGTGTCGGGGCGTGTGGTATAAACCCGCAGATTTTTATTTAATCCTTCAATCTGAAAATCAATTTCAGCACCGGTTGATTTGCCAATCCAGTTTTTCTGCATATCAATTACACCGGCAGGCCAGTCGAGATTTTCCAACCCACTCAGCAGCCGTTCGGCATATAGCGGAATTCTGAGCAGCCATTGTCTGAGGTTTTTACGCACTACCGGATTGCCACACTTTTCGTGGGTGCCGTCTGTCAGAACTTCTTCATTGGCGCACACTGTTTTGCACGAATCGCACCACCATACCCTTGCATTGCCATAGTATGCCAGCCGTTTTTCTGAAATATAATCTCCAACGGCGTCTTCACCTTGCGCTTTAATTTCTTCGGGAATTGGCAGTTCTGAAATTGGTCTCCCTTTCTGCTGTTCTTCATCAAACCAGGTGTTGTAAAGCTGCTTGAAAATCCATTGTGTCCATTTGAAATATTTAGGATCGGTAGTGTTGATTTCCCTGTCCCAGTCATAGCTTAGCCCAATGGCTTTAATCTGCCTTCTGAAATTGTCGCAGTTCTCATTTGTAATAACAGCCGGATGGGTGCCGGTTTGAATGGCAAACTGCTCAGCCGGCAATCCAAAAGCATCCCAGCCCATGGGATGAAGAACATTAAAACCCTTCATCCGTTTGTAGCGCGCAAGAATATCGGTGGCGGTATAGCCTTCCGGATGCCCCACATGCAATCCCGATGCAGACGGGTAGGGAAACATGTCTAATATATAATATTTGGGTTTGGAAAAATCATCAACGGTTTTAAACGTTTTGTTTTCCTCCCAGTATTTTTGCCATCTGGCTTCAATTTTCGTAAAATTATATTCCATTTTATAGGGTAATTCTGATTTTCAATCCGCAAAGATAGAAAAATGATTTGAGGGGGCGATTCCCGGCAAAAAGCAAAAAAAAAGCGCTTAACAAAGCGCTTTCTTCTGTAAAAAGAGATTTTTTAATACGTTATAACCGGTTCCAGCTCTTTTGCCTGCTCAATAAAATCAGCAACTTGTGAGAGAGCCGGAACTGCACGGGTGATTTTCTTCTCTTCCTGTACTTCTACCAACTTTGCATACAGATTTTCGGCATTCCGGTTTCTCAGCTCTTTGACTGTGTCAACACCTGAGGCTTTTAACAATTCCGCAAATTGAGAAGCAACTCCTTTAATGCGGAACAGATCTGCCATATTAACCCACTCCAGAATTTTTTTCTCGTTAAGACCCGTTTCGTCAGCCAGTTTTTTTCTGCCTGCCCGGGTAGCTCCGGTTTCCAACAAACCTTCAACGGTTGAAACACCTGCTGCAATCAGCTTTTCTGAATAAACAGGTCCGATTCCTTCAATTTCAATGATTTTTTTTGCCATAATACACAATAAATTAAATAATTGATAAAGGCTTAAAAGCCAAAATTTTTAATAAATTTTAATTTTGAGTTAAAGATAATTCTTTTTTTGAACATTCATCAGGATAATGAAATTATGCTCATATCACTTTTAAATTTCGGGAAGAACTCCTATTTTTGGTGACTTTTGTTTTTGGAAAACGAATAATAAATGAATATTTCTGTCGTTTTGTTTGCATGAAGGCATGAACATTTACCTTATTTATTCAGCCATCAATTCGGTATTGCCTTCAAAAAAAGAGGGGCAACATTTGTCCCTCTTTCCTCTTAAACTTTCATAAAAAGTTTTTGAAGCCGAAATAAATTAAAAATCTACAAATCCGGCATTTTTTCACCAGAATTAAATTGTTGCTTTAATTTAATGCTTTCAAGACTTCTTCGTAGTTGGGTTCATCCACAATTTCGGGAACCTGTTGTGTGTAAACTACCGTTCCGTTTTCATCCACAATGATGACAACGCGGGAGTGCAAGCCGGCAAGCGGACCATCAGCCATTTCCAGCCCGTAATTTTTTCCAAACTCACCACTCACAAAATCGGAAAGTGTTACCACATTTTTAATGCCTTCGGCACCGCAAAAACGTTCTTGTGCAAAAGGGAGATCGCGGGAAATGCAAAGTACCGTAGTATCTTTCAGGCTTGCCGCTACCTGATTGAAATGACGTACCGAGGCAGCACAGGTGCCGGTATCAAGACTTGGAAAAATGTTCAGAATGAGTTTTCTGCCTTTAAAATCATTCAACCCAACCCGCGATAAATCTCCTTTTACCAATGTGAAATCTTTTGCTTTTTCACCTGTTTGGGGAAGCTCTCCCACCGTTTTTACAGGATTTCCATGTAATGTTATTTGTGCCATATTTTTTGTTTTAAATTGAGCTAATACTTTTAAAACAGAAAGAGGGACTGAAAGTTGCAGAATTATTCAAAAATTTGGTTGTTTTATTTTATTTTTTCAAAATCGCTGAAAAGCTGTTATTTTTAGCACATTCTTTTAAAAATCCAAAAATGAAAAAAAAATCTTTTACTGCACTGATGTTCATATTGTTTGCCTGCACTGTTCAAACAGAATCAACATCCCGGAAGGGTTTTGTACCTGAAACACCCAATCTCAATTCTGACCTGATGACACCGGAAGTGCTCTGGTCATTCGGACGTCTTGGTGAATCACGGGTCTCACCCGATGGAGAAGATGTGCTCTATTCGGTAACCTATTTTAATATTGAAGAAAACAGGGCGTACCGAGATATTTATTCTGTTTCTGTATCCGGTGGGGAGGTGAAAAATCTGACAAATTCTCCTTTCAGCGAGTTTAATGCCGTTTGGCGTCCCGACGGAAAGAAAATCGGCTATCTCTCTCCGGCTTCCGGCACTGTTCAATTGTGGGAAATGAATCCCGACGGCACCGCTGCAAAGCAGATTTCCGATATTGACGGAGGAATTTCAGGTTTCAGCTATTCTCCTGATTTTTCTAAAATCTATTATATTAAAAGTGTTAAACTGGATGCCGGTGTTCACGATTTGTTTCCCGATTTGCCAAAGGCAAATGCACGGCTTGAAAACGACATTATGTACAGGCACTGGGATATGTGGCATGACTATACATGGCAGCATATTTTTGTTGCCGATTATTCCGATGGGAAAATTGGGGAAGGCAGAGATATTATGGAAGGGGAGCGGTTTGATTCGCCAATGAGTCCTTTTGGTGGAACAGAACAGATTGCATGGAGTTCCGATGGAAAGATTCTGGCTTACACCTGCAAAAAGAAAACGGGAAAAGAGTACTCCCTTTCCACCAATTCCGACATCTATTTTTATAATACTTCTACGGGAGAAACCACCAATTTCACCGAAGGGATGATGGGGTATGACCAAAATCCGGTATTTTCTCCCGACGGGAAATATCTTGCCTGGGAAAGTATGGAGCGCGACGGGTATGAGTCTGATAAAACGCGATTGTTTGTTGCAAATCTTGAAACCGGAGAAAAGAGAGATTATACAGCAAATTTTGATCAGGATGCGAATGGTTTGTGCTGGAACAGTGAAAGCGATGCCATTTACTTTATCAGTGATATTCACGCCACCGATGAAATTTTCAAGCTGAATCTTGTCAGTGAAACCATTGAACGAATTACAGATGGTGTTCACAACTACCTCACTGTTGAACCCGCCGGCTCAGGGCTGGTTGCCCAAAAGGTGTCTATGTCGCAGCCTGCCGAGCTTTATCTGGTTAATCCCGAAACCGGAGAAGAACAGCCACTGACCACGCTGAATAAAGGTATTCTGGATCAGCTCACCATGGGGAAAGTGGAAGAACGCTGGCTTGAAACAACTGACGGAAAGCAGATGCAAACCTGGGTGATTTATCCGCCCCATTTTGATCCGGAAAAGAAATATCCCACGCTGCTCTACTGTCAGGGCGGACCGCAGGGAACCGTGAGCCAATTTTGGTCATATCGCTGGAATTTCCAGATGATGGCAGCCAACGGCTACATTGTGGTAGCTCCCAACCGGCGCGGTCTGCCGGGCTTTGGGCAAGAATGGAACGAGCAGATTTCCAAGGATTACGGTGGACAAAACATCAGGGATTACCTTACGGCAATTGATGAATTGGCAAAAGAACCGTTTGTGGATGAAAACCGGTTGGGCGCCGTAGGCGCCAGCTATGGCGGTTTTTCGGTGTTTTTTCTGGCAGGAAACCACAACAAGCGGTTTAAGGCATTTATCGCTCACGACGGCATGTTCAATTTTGAACACCAGTATCTCACAACCGAAGAGATGTGGTTTGCCAACTGGGATATTGGCGGACCTTTCTGGGAGAAGGAAAATGCTGCTGCACAGCGATCCTACACGTTTTCTCCTCATAAATTTGTGCAAAACTGGGATACCCCTATTCTGGTCATTCACGGCGAAAAAGATTTTCGTGTCCCCCCGGATCAGGGAATGGCAGCTTTCAATGCGGCGATACTCCGGGATATTCCTGCACAGTTTCTCTATTTTCCCGAAGAAAATCACTGGGTTTTACAAGCCCAGAATGGAATCTTATGGCAGCGGGTTTTCTTCAACTGGCTGGACAAATGGTTGAAATAGGAGGCTGGGGATTAGGATAGCGTTGTCAGAGCTTACAGAATTGAATGGCGTGGATATTGACACCAAAAACAAAAAAGGGTCTTGCTTTTGGCAAAACCCTTTCTCAATGAGTATATTACTCGTTAGATAATTTCCACATTAATAGCAACCGGACCGCGGTCGGCTTCTTTTGTGTCAAATTTGACCAGCTGGTCCTGTTCAAGACCAAACCGGGCATCTTTAATTTCGGAACGGTGCACAAAAATGTCTTTGCCCTCTTCAGTCTGAATAAAGCCAAAACCTTTTACGGCATCGTACCATTTTACTTTTCCTTGCATCAGACAGAATTTACGTTAGTAACGTTCTCTTCTGTTAAAACCACCTCCGCCTCTGCGAAAGCCGCCTCCTCCTCCACGTGATCCTTCTTCTCTCGGGCGTGATTCATTCACTTTGATGTTTCGCCCGCCGAGTTCTGCGTTGTTTAGTTCATCAATGGCTTTTTTGGCTTCTTCGTCATTATCCATTTCTACGAATCCAAAACCTTTACTGCGTCCGGTCAGTTTATCGGAAATAATTTTAACCGTTGACACTTCGCCATACTCTTCAAAAATCTCTTTTAAATCTTCTTCTACTACATTGTAAGGAAGATTTCCAACATAAATGTTCATTTGTAATTAAAAAATTAAATTAATAAAACTGATATTGCTGCAAAATGCAAAATTCAAGCAATGTGTTGTCCCCGGATTTAGATGAATGACGAAGTGAAGACGTTCAGAAACCAAAAAAATCATGGTGAAAAACTGAAAGGAGAATCGTGCAGACCGCAGAATGCCTTAAACTCTTAAATAAAAAAAGACCAAATTGCTCATTTTCAGGCATCAAGAATACTCATTGTTTTCAGAACACCTTAAATTTGCTTGGCAAAGTTAAATTAAAATTGTAATATTCAAACTTTTAGCGCTTTTTATTTACAGAATTGAAAAAATAATCTTCAAAGGCGCAAAATCGGGTTCATACAATTCCCTGACAGCATCCTTTCAGCTCTTTCCGCAGTTTAATCGTTCGTATTTCTCCATCAGGTCACTGAGCAGAAGAAGAGTTTTCATGTCTTCTCTGGTTTTTTGCTTCATTTCACACAATTCCACAAACAGGTTCAGGGCATCCCTGTAGTCTTCTTCTGTTTTTATCTCAATAACTCTGTGCATATATTTTCAATGTGCATCCAGCCAGTTTGCGGCGTTATTCATTTCAACGATCAGTGGAACTTCAAGGGCAACGGCGTGTTCCATTTCAGTTTTCACAATTTGTTTAACCCTTTCCAGCTCGGGTTTGAAAACATCAAAATCCAGCTCGTCGTGAACCTGCAAAACCATTTTGGTTTGCAAATTCTCACTTTCGAACTGTCTGTGAATGTTAATCATAGCTACTTTTATAATGTCTGCTGCCGAACCCTGAATCGGGGCGTTGATGGCGTTCCGTTCCGCCATGCCACGCACTACCGCATTGGCTGAATTAATGTCATTTAAATAACGTTTCCGTCCTTTAATTGTTTGAACATATCCGTTTTTCGATGCCAAATCAATTTGTTTGTCCATAAATATTTTGATGCCGGGAAAGTTTTCAAAATACCCGTCAATCAATTCTTTGGCTTCGGAGCGGGATATATTCAGCCGTTGCGATAACCCAAAGGCAGAAATGCCGTAAATGATTCCGAAATTGGCTGTTTTCGCTTTTCGCCGCATGTCAGAAGTAACTTCATCTTCAGGAACTTTGTAAATTTTTGCCGCAGTAATTGTGTGAATGTCCTTTCCTTCGTCAAACGCTTTGATCATTTCCCCATCACCGCTCATGGCAGCCATGATGCGCAATTCAATCTGAGAATAGTCGGCAGAAAGAAAGGTGTGATCTTCATCGGAAGGGATGAATGCCCGCCTGATTTCACGCCCGCTTTCATCACGAATCGGAATATTCTGCAGGTTGGGATTCACCGAGCTGAGACGCCCTGTGGCAGTAATCGCCTGATTATACGATGTATGTATTTTTTTCGTTTTGGGATTCACCAGTTCGGGAAGGGCCTCCACGTAGGTGGAAAGCAGCTTCATCAGACTGCGGAACTCCAGTACCTTATTAATTACAGGATGTTTATCGGTCAATTTAATCAGCACCTCTTCAGCAGTGGAATATTGTTTGGTTTTGGTCCTTTTCACATTGCCGGAAGAAATTTTTAATTTCTCAAAAAGAATTAGCCCAAGCTGTTTGGGAGAGGAAATGTTAAATTCTTCCCCGGCGAGTTCAAAAATCTCTTTTTCAATTTGAATAATTTGTTCCCGGAGTGTAATTGCGTAGTTTTTCAGTTCTGCGGTATCCAGCTTCACACCAGCCTGTTCCATGTGCACCAAAACCGGAACCAACGGCATTTCAACGGTTTCAAACAATTCCCGCATTTCAAATCGGTCCAATTCAGGCTCAAGGGCATCTTTCAGCCTGAACGTAAGGTCGGCGTCTTCACAGGCATAATCGCGCAACTTTTCCTTTGGAACCGAGCGCATATTCATCTGGTTTTTCCCTTTTTTGCCGATGAGATTTTCGGTGGGAATTTTCTCGTAGTTCAGATAAATTTCGCATAGGTAGTCGAGGTTATGTCTCTGTTCGGGCTGAATGAGATAGTGCGCCAGCATGGTATCAAAAAGTTTTCCTTTTACGGCAATGCCGTAATTGCCAAGAATCAGCAGATCATACTTCAGGTTTTGCCCTATTTTCAGCGTGTTTTCATCTGCAAAAACTTCACGGAAATCATTCATTATTTTTTGGGCCTCTTCACGTTTCTTGGGCAACAATACGCAATACGCCTCATGTTTTCTGAATGAAAACGACATACATACAATTTCCGCAGTATGCGGATCCAGGCCGGTGGTTTCCGTGTCAAAGCAAAAGGAACCGGCAACGGAAAGTTCAGCACGAAGGCTTGCGCGCTGCATCTCGGTTTCCACCAGATAATATTGATGGGGCACGGTTTCAATACTTTCCATCGGACTTTCCGGTAGCTGAGCCGTTTCCGCCTCGCCAAATAATGTCTGCTGCACAGCGTTTTCGGGTTTAATGTCAGTCAGATTAAGACGCGATGCAAGCGCTTTGAATTCCAAATCTTCAAACAGCGCTTTCAGCGCATCTTTATTTATTTCGCCGCGGACAAGCTCGTTTTGATTGAATGCAATAGGCACATCTAAAACAATTGTTGCAAGCTTTCTGGAAAGACGCACCTGATCTTCAAATTCTATGAGATTTTCCCTTTGTTTTCCCTTTAGTTTATCAATATTTTCGTAAATCCCATCAATGCTCCCAAACTCAACAATCAGTTTCTCAGCAGTTTTCGGACCGATTCCCGGGCATCCCGGAATATTGTCGGCGCTGTCACCCATCAGTCCGAGCATGTCGATTACCTGCTCCGAATTTTTAATTCCGAAATTTTCCTTCACTTCCTCGGGCCCCCAGATTTCTGCATCATCTCCCTGTCTGCCGGGTTTATACATGCGCACATTTTCATCTACCAGTTGGGCATAATCCTTATCAGGCGTCATCATATATATGTCAAATCCCTCCTTTTTTGCTTTTTGAGCCAAAGTTCCGATCACATCATCCGCTTCAAAGCCTTCCTTTTCAATAATCGGAATATTGAACGCTTCAATAATCCTGCGGATATAAGGAATGGATTTTCGCAGGTCTTCGGGCATTTCTTCACGGTTTGCCTTATACTCCTGAAACATTTCATGCCGGAACGTGGGGGCAGAAACGTCAAATACCACCGCAATGGAATGCGGGTCTTCGGCTTCAAGCAATTGAACCAGCGTGTTGGTAAAACCCAGTGTAGCCGAGGTGTTTACCCCTTTTGAATTGAAACGTGGATTGCGGATAAAAGCATAATAACTCCGGTAAATCAATGCGAAAGCATCTAATAAAAAGAGTTTTTTCGGACTGTTGTCTGTCATAATTTTTTCATTTTTTGTATCAGGCGAAAGCCGGATTCATTTTATAAAAATAACTAAAAATGAGCTTCGGCAAATTGTATCGTCAACCAATTTTTCATCACCCAGCTTCGCTTTTTAAAATAATTTCAGTCAAACAAATTTAGCGTTATCTTTTCAAATAAACATAAACGCATCTCATGTCTTCGTGTTTTAGCGGCAAATGAAAATTGAAAAATTCCGTCACAAAAGTTAAAAAACTCTTAGACTTCCATGCGTGAAAAGCAACTTTTTTTAGCAAAAAGCAAATAAATTTCAAGATGATTTCTTACATAAAGCTCACGTTTATTTACCCTTTCATTGAGCAGATTTCTCTCATTTTCAAAGTCAATATTTCTGTTCATTGGTTACAGCCTATTTTCTCCTGAAATTATTTATAATTTAAAAATCTGAATACAAATCAGCAGAAAAATTTTCTGAATAATGTATAAAGAACTAACTTTAAACTTTCTAAAATCAACTTATCTGCAAAATATTTTTCATTCAAAAATTTCAATTATGAACAAAACAATCCGTTTCCTTTCCATTATTTTTCTTTTGCTCACTGCCTGTCAAAACCGGCAAAAGCAGGAAGCAGAGTTGCAAAAGCCCAATATTGTTTACATTCTGGCGGATGACCTGGGGTATGGCGATTTAAGCTGCTACGGGCAACAACGGTTTTCAACACCCAATATCGATAAACTTGCAGAAAACGGGATAAGATTTATCCAGCATTATGCCGGCACTACGGTTTGTGCTCCGTCACGCTCCGCGCTGATGACCGGTCAACATACCGGGCATACCTTTATCCGCGGGAATAAAGAGTGGAAGCCTGAAGGACAGTATCCGCTGGAAGCCAAAGCCTTCACCCTTGCTGAAGCTTTGCAGGAAGCTGGTTACGCAACCGGCGCTTTCGGCAAATGGGGGCTTGGTTATCCCGGTTCGGAAGGCGATCCGAACCATCAGGGATTTGATGAGTTTTTTGGCTACAATTGCCAGCGGATGGCGCATAATTATTACCCCTGGCACTTATGGCACAATCAGGAAAAAGTGATTTTGGAAGGGAATCAGGGAAAACAGACCGGACAATATGCGCCGGAGGTAATCCACGAACAGGCGCTCCGGTTCATTGAAAGCAATAAAAACAGGCCTTTCTTTATGTTTTATCCGACAACGATTCCACATGCCGAACTGTTTGTTCCTGAGAAATATATGGCGAAGCACCGGGGCAAATATCCGCCGGAAAAGGAGTACAAAGGAGTTGATGACGGTGAAGATTACCGGCTGGGGCCTTATGGTTCGCAACCCGAGTCCCATGCAGCTTTTGCAGCGATGATTAACTATTTGGACGATTGTGTGGGAGAGCTTGTGGCAAAACTCAAAGAGCTTGATGTTTACGACAACACAATCATCATTTTTGCTTCCGACAACGGACCGCATCTGGAAGGCGGAGCCGACCCCGATTACTTTAATTCCAACGGAGTTTTCAGAGGGTATAAACGTGATCTTTACGAAGGCGGCATCCGCGTGCCGATGCTTGCTGTTTGGGATGGCAGAATTGCTCCTGGTACAGAAACCGGCCACATTTCGGCATTTTGGGATGTTTTTCCGACAATTGCAGAAATCACCGGAGCCAAAACACCGGAAAACGTGGACGGCATCTCGTTTTTACCCGTGTTGCTTGGAAAAAAAAGTCAGCAGAAACAGCACGAATACCTCTACTGGGAATTTCATGAGCAGGGCGGAAGAAAAGCTTTGCGAAAAGGCGACTGGAAACTGGTGAAGAATCATGTTTTCAATCCGGGGGAAACTACTGCTGAGCTTTATGATCTCACATCAGACCCCGGGGAGCAAAACAATATTGCAGAAGAAAATCAGGAGCTTGTGAAAGAGCTTGAAGCGCTGATGAATGCCGCACACACCGAATCGGAAGTGTTTCCGTTTAATTCGCGGATAGGGCAACAGTAAAAACCGGAAATTATCAATGAGGGTAAGATTGAAAAAAGAAAAGATTTTTTAGTTTTTACAGCCTAACAGGAATTGTAATTCATTTACATTGTCTGCCCAAAAGTCGGGTTGTGCTTTTTGTAGAGATTCCTTTTTGCCGAATCCATAGGAGACAGCCACGGTGGTCAATCCATTCAATTTTCCCCCTTCAACATCGAAAATTGTATCGCCAACCATAGCAATTTCTTTGGATGGTGTGAGTTGCTGAGATTCCAGAAGGTCTGCAATGATGGTTGATTTGTCGGCTTTTTTGCCGTTGTAATCTGCTCCTCTTATCTCTGTGAAATACTTGTCAAAACCAAAGTGTTCGCAAATCTGCAAGGCATATTTTTCCAATTTGGCCGTAGCTACATAGAGTTTTTTGCCTTCGGAGTGCAATTTTTCCAACATGCCGGAAATACCGGGATAGGGATCATTTTCGAGCAGCCCGTGTTGTGAGTAATACTCACGGAAATTGTCAACAACGAATTGAGGGCTGTATCCGTTTAATGCAAAAAAGCTCTTAAATCCTTCCTGCAGGGGCATCCCGATAAAACCTTCAGGAAGTGTTCCGTCATATCCTTTTAACTGCAACTTGTCAACCGTGTGCTGCACTGCATTCACAATGCCGGCAGTATTGTCGGTGAGCGTGCCGTCAAGGTCAAAAAATATATGTGAGAAATTTTTCATATCGAAACAAAAATATAAAACAGAAAAACAATTGCCTTTCGTCAGGATAAAATCATGCTTAATATTGAGTATTTGTTAAATATCTATTCGCTCAATTCCACTATCTTTGTGTTTTTAATGACAAAAACCATTTAATTCAGGAGAAAGTTTCAATATGAGTGAATTTAAACGCACTTTAATCACTACAGCGCTTCCTTACGCCAACGGCCCTTTGCACATCGGGCATCTGGCAGGGGTTTATGTGCCGGCGGATATCTATGCACGCTATCTGCGTCTGAAAAATGAAGATGTTCTGCTTATCGGCGGTTCCGACGAACATGGAGTGCCCATTACGCTCAAGGCAAAGAATGAAAATGTTACCCCACAGGCAATTGTTGATAAATTTCACGGAATCAACAAGAAATCGTTTGAGGATTTCGGAATTTCCTTCGATATATATTCCAGAACCAGCGCTGCCATTCACCATGAAACGGCTTCTGAGTTTTTTAAGAAAATGTACGAACAGGGACAGTTCAT
>LSQX01183871.1_pt1 | contig 19263 bp, 17 predicted proteins | sample 654561 | NCBI WGS metagenome assembly LSQX01 (sample SAMN04489861, study PRJNA283612) | anaerobic digester metagenome | isolation source: 4 biogas reactors fed with cattle manure at either 37C or 55C with and... | place: Denmark: Kongens Lyngby | collected 2014
CGGCTGTTTGCCGTCAATTAGAGTGGTACCGCGGATCTTCCGTCTCTAGCTAGAGAGGAAGATTTTTTATATATCCAGTCACGCAGATTCAGGGAGGCGATCATCTTGCCAAAATACAATCCACAAACAATAGAAAAGAAATGGCAGAATATCTGGGACAACGAGCAGGTTTTTCGCACCAGCGACGATCGCAGTAAGAAGAAATTCTATGCTCTGGTGGAGTTCCCCTATCCATCGGGGGAAGGCCTGCATGTGGGGCACCCACGCCCTTATACTGCCATGGACGTAGTCGCCCGTAAACGCCGCCTGGAAGGTTACAATGTCCTCTTCCCCATGGGTTGGGACGCCTTCGGACTGCCGGCGGAGAACTACGCCATTCAAACTAAGATCCATCCGTCAATTGTTACGGAGCAGAACATTGCCCGCTTTAAGCAGCAGCTGCAATCCTTAGGTTTTTCCTTTGATTGGTCCCGGACAGTGAACACTACTGATCCCCACTATTTCAAGTGGACCCAGTGGATCTTCCTCAAGCTGTTCGAAAAGGGCCTTGCTTACAAAGCGGAAATGCCCATCAACTGGTGCCCCCGCTGTAAGATCGGCTTGGCCAATGAAGAAGTGGTGGACGGAGCCTGCGAGCGCTGCGGTAACGAAACGGAAGTCAGGGTGAAGAACCAGTGGATGCTGAAAATTACCGCTTACGCCGAGCGGTTGATTGAAGATCTGGATCTGGTCGATTACATTGAACGGGTTAAAATCCAACAGCGCAACTGGATCGGCCGCTCCGAAGGGGCGGATGTAACCTTCAAACTGAAAGATACCGCTGAAGAGCTGGTAGTCTTTACAACCAGGCCCGATACGTTGTTCGGCGCCACCTATATGGTCATTTCGCCTGAACATCCCATTTTGGCGAAGCTGCAGGATCGCATTACCAACATGGATGAAATCGAGGCTTACCAAAGGGAAGCTCGGAAAAAGACCGAATTCGAACGGGCCGAGTTGAACCAAGATAAAACGGGTGTGCCCGTGAAAGGCGTAACCGCTATCAATCCGGTTAATAACGAAGAGATTCCGGTTTGGATCTCCGACTACGTACTGATGAGCTACGGCACTGGAGCGATTATGGCTGTTCCCGGCCACGACCAGCGGGACTGGGAATTTGCTAAAGAGTTCGATCTGCCCATTATTGAAGTGGTCCAGGGCGGAGATGTGACCCAGGAGGCTTACACCGATACCCAGAGCGGAATAATGGTCAACTCGGGCTTCCTCAACGGATTGGAAGTAGCAGAGGCCCAGAAGAAGATTATTGCCTGGCTCGAGGAAAAGGGTCTCGGTACTCCTAAAGTCAACTACAAGCTGAGGGACTGGGTTTTCTCCAGACAGCGCTACTGGGGTGAACCGATTCCCCTTGTTCACTGTAAAGAATGCGGCTGGGTCCCGGTTCCCGAGGAGGAACTGCCGGTACGCCTGCCCCAGGTGGCCAATTACGAGCCTACCGACACTGGTGAATCGCCCCTGGCTAACATTAGGCATTGGGTAGAAACCAGCTGCCCCAAATGCGGTGGCCCGGCTGAGCGGGAAACGGATACCATGCCCCAGTGGGCCGGTTCTTCCTGGTACTTCCTGCGCTACACCGATCCCCATAACGATAACGAACTTGCGAGCCGGGAAAACCTTGATTACTGGCTGCCGGTGGATTGGTACAACGGTGGTATGGAGCACACAACCCTCCATCTTCTGTACAGCCGCTTCTGGCATAAATTCCTCTACGACATTGGGGTTGTCCCCGGTCCCGAGCCTTACCAAAAGCGGACCAGCCACGGCATGATCTTGGGTGAAAACAATGAGAAGATGTCCAAGTCCAGGGGCAACGTGGTTAATCCCGATGACGTGGTGAACGAATACGGAGCGGATACGCTGCGCATGTATGAGATGTTTATTGGCGACTTTGAAAAGAGCGTACCGTGGAGTACGGATGGGGTGCGGGGCTGCCGCCGCTTCCTAGACAGGGTCTGGAAACTGCAGCCCATGCTCGTGCGGGGTACAGCTTACAGCTCTGAACTGGAAACGCTCATGCATCAGACGATAAAAAAGGTAAGCAATGACTACGAAGAACTCAAGTTCAACACAGCCATTGCCCAACTCATGACCTTCGTGAACGAAGTGTACCATCTGGGCCGGATCAATGAGGCGGAAATGAAAACCTTCCTGATTCTGCTCAACCCGGTTGCTCCCCACATTACGGAGGAGATCTGGGAAAGGCTCGGCTTTCCGGGCATGCTCAACGAACAGAGCTGGCCCACTTACGACGAGGCCAAAACAATTGCCCAGACCATCGCCATCGGCGTCCAGGTTAACGGGCGAGTTCGGGGCGAGATCACGGTCAACATCGACGACCCGGTGGAAGTGGCTAGGCAAAAGGTGATGGAAAACGAAAACGTTCGCCGCATGATCGAAGGCAAACAGATTGTCAAAGAAATCTATGTTCCAGGCCGCATTTACAACATCGTGGTAAAATAAGAAAAGCAGTCCCGCAATGACTGCCACAGTGGAAATAACTAGAATATTCAGGAGCACCAATCCCAGCGGTTGGTGCTCTTTTCCTGCTATCTTCTCCCATCGACTCATATTTGGCTATCCACCGCTTTATGGTACGAAACACTCGATCGTCCCATAAAAAAACTCCCCCTGCCATAGACAATTTTATCATCTCAACTGTCTACCACAAGGGGAGCAGATCAGAAGGGATCGTTTCTATTCTCGCAAGTAGCCTTTGGCAATGGCATCAACAAGCAAGCCCTCAACATACTCTCCCAGCTCCGGGCAGATCTCTGCCACCGGGGCCATACGCCTGCGAACCTGGTCGCTGGTGACAGGGTGCATCTTCCAGGTTCCCCCTCGGTTGAGGTAGTTGAGGAGAAAGGGTTGAACCCTATCCAGGCACGCGGCAAAACGAGCTTCCGCCGTTTTCCGCTCCTCAAATTCATGCCAGAGACCCCGAAGCTCTGCTTCTTGATCCGCAGGCAGTAAGCTGTAAAGCCGCTGGGCTGCTTCTTTTTCCCGGGCTTCCTTATCCTTAACCGCTTCTTCGTCGTAGCAGAACGTATCTCCGGCATACACTTCCACCAGGTCGTGGATCAAAAGCATTTTGATCACTTTCTCCAGATCCACCGGTTCCTCCGCATACTCCCGCAGAAGTACTGCCATGAGCGCAATATGCCAAGAGTGCTCTGCGTCGTTCTCCCGGCGGGAAGTATCGGCAATCAGGTTTTGGCGGTAAATCTGCTTCAGCTTATCAATTTCCATCACAAACTCAATTTGCTGCCTTAAGCGCTCTGGCACCAGCTCCATAACAATCACCTAGCTTTTCAACCCTTTAACCACTCTGTGGGAATGGGCTCTTTGTCCAAAAACAAATCCGGCTCCCTTTTCAAAAACTCCAACGTCAAATCACACATGGGCTTAATGTCAATAAGAATGCTTTTAGCATCGCCAATTTTTCCTTCCACTGCAATGCCCAACTCCAGCAGGGGTTTGGTGAGTTTCACGTAATTCTCGTGAATGTTTGGAACGGGTGCGCCGTGCCTTCTCATGGGCCGATCAATCAGCCTACCATCTGGAGTGCGGACTTGCAGCGCTTGAGGGGCAGTCAAGCGATTAGTAATGTTGGCCCATTCTTCCACCCCATGGATAATAGTATTTCGGTTCAGCTCTACGCCTAAGAAGAGCACCCTAGCCCCCCGATCATAGAGCTTGCCGTAGCAGCCCTCGCGAGCGCATGGACTATCAAAGCGTTCTTCACCCTGGATAAACTCCTCTGCACCTTGGCCCAAGGCCGCCAGCGAGTGGGTGGGATGCCAAGAACGCACAACGCCTGGTCGTTTGCGGAAAAGTTCAGTGAGAATACCCACACAAGATGGTTCGTTTTCCACGTCAAACACTCTGTATTGGTCGTTCATCTGTGCCCAAGTATGGGTGGGTAAAACCAAAAGACCCTGGGATAAGTACTCACTAAAGGCGTCTAATACAGTATCTGCTCCCCCGTCCACCTCACCAACCGCTTTCATGGAGGAGTGTATTAGGAGCGTGTCTGTGGGCCTAAGTCCCAATTCACGCAGGTGGTTAATCAAGTCTTGTTTGCTGTACATATGCTGCTCCCTCTTTTCCAATTGATACAAATACCCTTGGTACGCATTTGGATTGTCTGTTTTGGATTATAGCTTAAGGCCTGATGACCTTCGTGGCCTCCATTTGGCTTTGGGCTATCTCGTACATATTGGTGACAGAACCCACTCCCAGCTCAGATTTGAGCTGGTAAAAATCCAAGCATGTACCACAACTAAGGATTTCCACTCCCTGTTCGGCCAACTTCTTCAGGTCGGCTAAACTGTCCGAACCCTCAACTGCCAGCTTCACTCCCCCATTATACAACAAAACCTTGCTGGGTAACTGGGGAAGTTCCGTGAGGGCATAAACAAAGGATTTCATCAGAATCTTACCCAACTCAGGATCGCCCGCCCCCATCTCGTTCGCAGAGATAACCACAACCGTCTTGTCCCCTTGTCCCGCGGAGCTGGGCGACTCCTGCCCTGCTTCTTGTGGGCCATCGACCATGATGGTGATCACATGCTGATCCGCGCTAACCGTCTTCAGCTCATAGCTGAGGGCCATCTGCTTGGCCATCTTCTCCAGGTTCTGCAGGGCAATCTCGTTATCTACAATAACCTCCAGCACACCTTCCGTGTTTTGCAGTGCTTTTTTCGCTTCAATAACCGGCAGGGGACAGTCTAAACCTCTGGCATCAACTGTTTTTTTCATCGCACCATAATCTCCTTTGCTTTCCTTTCCACGATCTCGCCCACAATCGCAGCAGGGAGATCTAACTTACTCAGCTCCGCCACTAACTCTTCCCCAACTGCCCTAGGGACGCTTACCAACAGCCCTCCTGAGGTTTGGGGATCCAAAAGGAGCTCCTCCATGGCAAACTCCACATTGGATCCAAAATCAAGATAGTTCGCCAAATGGTTGCGGTTCCGTTGGGCTGCCCCAGTGATCAAAAACTCCGCCGCATATTCCAGTGCTTCAGGAATATGTGGAATCTGCTCTGTATAAACCACCGCCGAGACTTCCCCTAACATTTCGTGGAGATGGCCCAAAAAGGCAAATCCGGTCACATCGGTTGAGGCGTGGACTGGAAACTTACGGATTATCTCAGCTGCGTATTTGTTCAAGGTTGTCATGGACTTAACCGCCTGCTCCATGGCCTGTGGCGAAGCTTCACCCACGCGCTCAGCGGTGCACACTATCCCTACGCCAAGGGGTTTGGTTAGAATCAAGACATCGCCAGGCCGGGCGCCCCTGTTGGTGTAAACCTGTTTGGGATGCACAATTCCAGTCACAGACAGGCCGTATTTCACATCCACATCGGTGATGGAATGGCCGCCGGCCAAGACTGCGCCTGCTTCCACCACTTTTTCACTGCCGCCTCGCAGCACTTGACCTAAGATTTCCACATCCATTTTCGCAGGAAAGCAAACAATATTGAGCGCTGTTTTGGGCTCGGCACCCATGGCGTAAATATCGCTCAGGGAATTGGCCGCAGCAATCTGACCGAACAGATAAGGGTCTTCCACCATGGGCGGGAAGAAGTCCAAAGTCTGAACAATAGCTAAGTCCTCGGTAAGCTGGTACACTGCAGCGTCGTCGGCATGCTCAAATCCCACGAGAAAATTGGGGTCCGCAACCCTAGGCAGTCTAGCTAAAATGTCTTCCAGGACCGCCGGTCCAAGTTTAGCTGCTCAACCACCGCCTGTGCAGAAACGAATCTCGTCACTCATCACAGCTCACCTCACTTCAGTTCCACAAGCCGTTCGTACTTCAAACCTAGTTTCTGGGCTTGCTCTAAAAGCCTGTTCCTATCTTCCGGCCCAATCAGCCAGGCCAAACCGCACTGGGCACTTATGGCCACGGGCATGGGTATCAACCTGCCTGGCAGGCCCAGCTCTTTACATGCCCGTTCAAAAGCCATGGCCTCAGTTGTGCTGTGAAAGGTAAGCACAGCCTGCACCTCAGCCATCTCCTTCCGGTCCGTATTCTTCACTGATCTCTGCCAGGGCTTGTACTGCCACTTCCAGCTCCGCTTTGCTGTTGAAATGGGAAAAACTAAAACGGACCAATCCCGTTTTATCCGTCTGCAGTGCCCGGTGCATTAGGGGGGCACAGTGCCCACCGGAACGGGTGGCAATATTGTATTTCTCCGCCAGAAGCTGACTCAAAAAGCTGGAATCCACACCGGCAATATTGAGGGCCACAATTGGGCAGCGCTCCTGGTCCGTGAAATCACCGTAGACGGTCACTCCAGGGATTTCCTTCACCTCTGCAAAGAAAAATTGGGTTAGCTCCCCTTCAACCTTCCGCACGTGAGCCAGTCCTACCTCCCGCAGATAACGCACTCCTGCGGCTAAACCTGCAACCCCTGGGGTATTCAGAGTACCCGCCTCCAGTGCTTCGGGCATAGTCTCGGGATGGGTTTTGGAAAAGGTCTTAATTCCACTTCCGCCCGTTTTTAGGGGACGTAGTTTTAAGCCTGGCCGCACATAAATCCCGCCCACTCCTTGGGGACCCAATAGGGCCTTATGCCCTGTGAAACAGAGGATGTCAATGGGCTGTTTAGTTAGGTTATAAGGATACCAGCCTGCAGTTTGGGCCCCATCTATGATTGAAACCAATCTCTGACGCTGACAAAAATCTAATACATAATCCAAATCAATGACATTGCCTGTCACGTTGGAGGCGTGGGTACAGACAACCGCTTTAGTGTTGGGCTGGCTAGCTGCAGCTAAAGCGCTAAAATCCACTCTGCCCTGGTAATCGGCGGGTAAAACGGTTACTTCCACGCCCCTTTTCTGCAGAAGATAAAGGGGTCTGAGCACGCTGTTATGCTCCAGCTCAGTTGTGACCACATGATCCCCCGGCTCCAACAGACCCAGCAGGGCCATATTTAAACTCTCGGTGGCGTTGGCAGAAAAGGCAATTTGGCTGGGATCGGAAGCGCCAAAAAACTCGGCCAACTCCCAGCGGGCTTGATAGATCAGCCTACTTGCCGCAAGGCTCATCCCATGGACTCCCCGCCCGCTGTTGCCCGCCGTTGCGAGGGCAGAACAGACTGCCTCAATAACGGCGGCAGGCTTGGGATAGGATGTGGCTGCTTGATCAAGGTATATCACACCCAGCCCCCCTTTTCCTTTACCAAACTACTACTGCACCGTCAATCCTGGGCTCGGTAGCCCCTACCAACACGTCTCTGTCCCTGAACACGATCTGACCCCTGCCGTAACCCACGTTTTCTTTCGTCACGGTCACTTCGTGGCCCCGCTTCACCAAACCGTTAATGATCTCCGCCGGCAGAGTGTTCTCCAAATTGACCTTTCTTCCCCGCATCCACTGCCAGCGGGGCGCATCCAAGGCTGCCTGGGGGTTATGGGCAAAGTCGACGAGGTTCATCACAACCTGGACATGCCCTTGGGGCTGCATAAACCCACCCATGACGCCAAAGGGACCCACAGGCTGGCCGTCCTTGCTGAGGAAGCCGGGAATAATTGTATGGTAGGGACGTTTGTTAGGCTCTAGGCAGTTATCATGCTCGGGATCGAAGGAGAAGTTGTGGCCGCGGTTGTGCAGGGCAATACCGGTACCTGGCACAACCATACCCGAGCCAAAACCGTTGTAATTGCTTTGAATGAGGGAAACCATGTTTCCTTCTCCATCGGCTGCAGCCAGATAAACGGTACCGCCGTCCTGTTCCCTGCTGGGCAGGGGTTCCAGGGCCCGTTCCCCAATTCTTCTGCGCCTCTCGGCGGCCCAATCGTCTGAAAGCAGCTCTTCCACTGTCACCTTCATCTTCTTTGGATCGGTCACATAGCGCTGGGCGTCCTCAAAGGCCAGCTTGATCGCCTCAATCTGCCGGTGATATGTTACAACATCGTTCTTCTCAGTGAAGTCAAAGCCCTTTAGGATGTTGAGCGCCATCAAGGCCACAATCCCCTGACCGTTAGGCGGTATTTCCCAAACCTCATAACCCCTGTAATCCACCGAGATAGGATCCACCCATTCAACGTCAAAACGGCTCAGATCCTCTCCCCGCAGGTAGCCGCCGTGCTGCCGGGAAAAGGCGTCGATTTTCTCCGACAACTCACCGCTGTAAAAGGCCTCTGCACCCGTTGCCGCAATCAAAGCTAATGTCTCTGCATGATGGGGCAGCCTAACAATTTCACCTGGCATGGGCGCCCTGCCGCCGGGAGCGAACGTGTCAAACCAAGGTTTGAATTCTTCTCCCTTATACCGGCTGTAAACTTGAGCCGCCCGCTGCCAGCCCCTGCTCAAGAGGTTAGAAACGGCATAGCCTTCTGCGGCGTAGTTAACAGCCGGGGCAAACACATCTGTTAGGGGCAGTCTACCAAAGCGCTTAGATAGGGCAGCCCAGCCGGCCGGGGCACCCGGCACATTCACCGGAGCCAAACCATAGCGCGGTATTTCCTTATGTCCCGCTTGCTTTAGTCTATCAATGGAAATGAGCTCAGGGGAAGGCCCACTGGCATTTAACCCGTACAGCTCGCCTTCGAAATGGACTATGGCGAACAGATCACCGCCAATACCGTTGGAAGTAGGTTCGCACACTGTTAAACAGGCGGCAGCAGCTAATGCTGCATCCACAGCGTTGCCTCCCCGTTTCAGCATGTCCATTCCCGCCATGGCTGCAAAGCGATTGGACGTGGCAACCATGCCCCTGCGTCCGTAGGCGGGATAGCGGAAACTAGGATACGCTTGCCCTATATCATGGAAATTCATATTAATTGGACTCACTCCTTGCCAGGCCCCTTCTGAAATCGCTAAGGGCCGGGTTGGTATACAGAGAACGGAGATACCAGCCTGCCAGAATCAGGCCCTTGAATATACTGGTTATACTCACCGCCCACCAGACTCCCTTAAGCCCAAGGGAGGTTGCGGACAATAACAGTGCACCGGGAATCCGCAGGGCGTTAAAGGTAATACTGATAATCGCCGGCGGGGCCGTCCTGCCCTGCCCGATGAAAGCCCCTGCCGTCAGGATTTCAACCGCCATCCAGAACTGGGAAACGCTGAGGATGCGCAGATAAACAACGCCTAGGGCAATCGCTTCCGCTTCCGGGATAAAAATGGCAAACAAAGGTTCTGCTGCCAAAGCTAGCAGCAGCGTAGCCACAACACCGATGGAGCCCGCAATTGACAGGCCGGTGAAGTATCCTTTGTAAACCCTCTCCCATCGTCTTCCCCCGTAGTTTTGGCCAATAAAGGCGCTCATGGCCGATTGGAAACCTCCAACGGTGAGCCAGGAGATGGACTCGATCTGGGAACCGACCTTCTGTACCGCGATGGGCAGGGCGCCCCATTGGGCAACGATGCGGGCCACAACCATGGATATAAAGGTGAAAAGCCCACTCTGCACCGCTACCGGTAGGCCCATCTTGGTGATGCGTTTGAGCAATACTGGATCGGGTTTAGCAGTAAACTTTAAACCTGAAAAGAGCTCAGGCCTGCGGCGCGCTTCCCAAATAAAGAGGGCTGTCACAGCCATCTGGGCAATCACCGTAGCTGTAGCTGCTCCGGCAACCTCCAAACGGGGAATGGGGCCTAGACCGAAAATGAAAAATGGATCGAGAATAATATTCAATACAAGACCCACCGAGTTGATGCGAAAGGGCGTGGAACTGTCGCCCGAACCGTTGAGTATGGCGGTAAAGATCGGGTTCGCTGTGAAAAAGGGCATGCCTAAGGCCACGATGACCAAATATGTACGGGAAGCACTTTCAATCGCTTCACCTAAGCGGAAAAAGGAGAGGAGGGGCCGGCGAAACACAATCAAGCCAGCAGCATAGAGGACGGCTAGCATCACAATCATTTGGAAGCTGTGGCGAACATAGCGCCTGGCCTCCGGGAGCTCACCACCGCCCACGGACTGGGCCACACCCACCTCTGCCCCGACTTTGGGGATTAAAATAATGGCGTTGGCTAACCAGGTGAAAAAACCGGCCGTTCCCACCGCCGCCACCGCATCGGAGCCCACCCTACCCACCCACATCATATCTGTCAGGTTGTAAGCCATCTGGACAAATGAAGTAGCAATAATGGGCATAGCTAGTCTGGTGAGTACGCTAAATATGCCGCCTTCAGTTAGATTGACAATTCTCGATTCCCTGTTGGACATGGGCTTCCTCCCTGAACTTGCATTCTGCGTTTATTATATCACTCAAATGGATCAATTTGAAAGGAACGGCCTTATTTGCGGCTGGGGAATTTGTTATTTATTTCCCAATCTCAGCAGGAGAACGGTAGGGAGTGGAGAATGGTTGATGTGGAAACAAAATCAAGGGTTAAAGGGACAATCATAGTGCAGCCTATCCTCCTGTCCCTTTGTAATCAAATCTCTCAACCCCGGGACCCACTCACCCGGGGTTGAGTGCTTTATTTATAACTGATCAGGTTTATTTTTCCGGTCAGACATGGTACACTTAATAAAACGGATGCAAGGAGGCTTATAAGTGGGCAAACTAAAGATCCCCGTTGGTGAACACGGTTATGTCCTTCTGAAGGATTGGATGGGAACGGATTTATCACCAGTCAACGATGCCAAGGTAAGCTTCGATAAGGAAAGTACTGAGCTGGGAGACCGGGAGAAACGCCTGATAAAATACTTAGCTGATCATCAGCACACCTCCCCCTTCCGCCACTCTGTTTTGAAGTTTGAAGTGTACGCCCCTTTGATGGTGGCTAGGCAGTGGTGGAAGCACATTATAGGTAGCGAACACGGGGAAGGTTTTGACCGCCTTACTGCTTGGAACGAATCGAGCCGGCGTTACATCACGGAAGAGCCGACCTTCTTAATTCCTAAGCCCGACGCCTGGCGTTCTGTGCCGGAAAACCGCAAGCAGGGCAGCGGCGATCCTGTGGCAGTTGAAGTAGGGGAGAAGTATACCGAAGCCCTGCAGAAGCATATAGCAGAAAGCCTGCGCCTTTATGAAGTGGCCATGGCAGACAACATCTGCCCTGAGCAAGCCCGCCTCTTTTTACCTGCCTACGCCCTTTATGTACGGTGGGTATGGACAGGCAGTCTGCAGGCGGTAGCCCATTTCCTCAACCTGCGCCTGGCTGAGGATGCCCAAAAGGAAATCCGGGATTACGCCCAGGCAGTGGAAAAGCTGGCCCGGGAAAAATTCCCGGTTGCACTGGAGGCACTCTTAAACGCATAAAAAAACCCCGGCGGCATTACTGCCTCCGGGGTTTTCTCTTGTCTATTTACTTACCGCTGAAGAAATGCACGCAGCATCCAAACGGTCTTTTCGTATTCAGCCAAAGCACCGATCATGAGGTCTACACTTACCTCGTCGCCAACCTCACCTGCGACTTCTACGCCTTCCCGCAGACCCTTGATGATGACGCTGTAGTCCTCGAGCAGCTGCTCTACCAATTCGTTACCCCTAATGGCAACGCTGTCTGCTTCCTGCAGCCTTGCTTTCTCAAGGTAGGATTTAAGGGAAGCGGATGGACGCTGGCCAACCATGAGGATGCGCTCAGCCACTTCATCAATCTGCTCGGCAACGAAGTCATACATCTCTTCCAGCTTGGCGTGGAGAGCAAAGAACTCCGGTCCTTCTACGTTCCAATGGTAGTTATGGAGTTTGGTGTACAGCACATGCAGATCTGCCAAGTACACGTCAAGCTGGTCCGCTACCTTCTTAAGTCCATCGTTCGGTAATCCAATCAAATTCATTCAGACTCCTCCTTTGAATTGTCGGTTTCATTTCGCACCTTAATGATAACACTTATCATTAAGGCTGTCAACCCCTACAATGACATAATTAGCGATAATATCCAATTTCCCTGTTTTTCTCACCATTCCCCTACCTGCGGCGGCTAAATTATAGCCTAACCAATCTCCGCCTAAAAAACTAATCAAGATAATGTTCCCGCCTTTTCCCTTTCTAAGCAGGATTGGGGCGGAATCTACCTAAGTAATGAAATAACACTTTCAAGGGAGGTTTGGCTGTGAGTGCTTTGAAATTTGCTATCCAAATGGAACTAGACGGCGAACGCTATTACCTTGAACAAGCTGAACTCAATAAAGACAACAATCTACGCCCGGTTTTTGTAATGCTGGCCGGTGAAGAGAGGAAGCACGCAGAAATTCTGCAGCAGTACGCTGACGAATCGGACTACAATCTAACTGAAAGCGGCGCTTATACCGAATTCAAAAATGTCTTTGCCGACCTGGATGATTTCAGCGTAGAAGTAAAGACCACACCGGGACAACTGGATGGCTATCGTTTAGCCTTGGAAAAGGAACGGGAAATGGTGGAGCTGTATGAGAAAATGCTGCAGGAGGCCAAGACAGACCAGGACAGGGAACTGTTTGGGTTCCTCATTAAGGAAGAAAAGAAACACTATCAGATTTTCTCAGACATAATCGAACATCTGCTCAAGGCTGAGCAGTGGGTCGAGGATGCCGAGTTTGGCCTGAGAGAAGAATATTAGCCCCAAGCCCAAGAAAGGCTGGTTCACTCGAACCAGCCTTTTTCCTTAGGAATGGGAGACTGTCAACAGCTTGGCCTCTGACAGAGGTTCTTCCCTCTTCTTCTCTTCCTTCGGTATGGCACCTGCCATATGCAGCGCCGCTTTGGCCGAGGCGGGCCCCACAATTTCATATAGAACAGCGGACGAAAGTACTATCGTTGAAAGGAGCGAACCCATGTCTGCTGGCAGAAGCCGTTGGCCCAGGATGGCAAGGCCGATGGAGACCCCTGCTTGGGGAATAAGGGCCATGCCAAGATACTGCTTTACCTCTCGGGAAGCCCCACTCAAACCGGCTCCCAAGTAAGCACCGGCGAATTTCCCCACGATCCTAACTAGAAAATAGCTTACCCCAATTACCCCCGCACCAGCCAGAGCCGGTACATCCAAACGCATACCCGAGAGGACAAAGAACATGGTGAGAATAACAGGGGCGAAGCCGCTCACCTGATCAAAAAGTTCAGTGTTGCCGCTGAGATTGATGTAAGCAGTGCCCAGGGCCATGCAGGCCAGCAAAGGAGACACACCAAAGGCTGCACAGATACCTGCCAAGGCCGAGATGGCCGCCACCGAGAGGAGCAGACGGTTGTCGCTGGTCCGCTTGTCATTGATCAGTCTATTTAGAAGAAAACCGAAACCAACGCCCAGGGCAATTGTAAATAGGTTCAAAACTACGGGTAGGATTATCACTGCAGCTTCGACCTGCCCACCACCGACGGTCGCTTGGATTACGGCTGCCACAACGCTGAACGCAATCAAGGCCAGGACGTTATCCAAAGCGATCACCTGCAGGGTCACGTTTACAAATGGTCCCTTCGCCCGGTAGTCGCGGATTGTCATCAGGGTAGAAGTGGGTGCGGTTGCGGAGGCAATAGCACCTAACATCAAGGCCAAGGGCAGGGGTATTTTAAAACCGAGAAACATGATCAGCGTCACGGCCGCCCCGGCTAGGAGTGATTCAAACAGGGTAATAATCACCGTTTGAATACTGTTTGCCCGCAGTGCGTCTAGTTTCAAATATCTTCCCACGCCAAAGGCGATTAGGGCCAAGGCCAAATCCGTAAGGAATTCCATGCCAGAGATAACGCTGGCGGGAATGAGGTTGAGCACGTGGGGCCCGATCAGAATACCGGCGAAGAGGTAAGCTGTGACGTTCGGCAGCTTAAACCTCTTTGTAATTCTGGTCAGGAGAAATGCGATAAAAAGCATGATCGAGATTGTTAAAATGACAGACGCGCTCGTGTCGAGATTTAGACTTAGTAGTACCATTAACCTCACCCTCCCTGTTTTGTGCTGTTTGTGATTTGATCATAAACAAAAGTTATGATAATATCAAATTATCATTTTTTAGATACCGATAAAACCGTTTGATATAAAGGGGGTTAGGAACATGATCGATCCGAAAATCAAAACCTTGTTGACCTTAACGGAAGTGGGCAACTACACCCAAACGGCCAAGCGGCTTGCCCTGACACAACCCGCGGTCAGCTACCAGATCAAGTCCCTGGAGGAGCAATACGGTATAGAGATCTTCTATAGGGGAAACCGCCAGCTAAAGCCCACTCCGGAAGGGGAAATCCTTATTTCCTACGCCCGCCGTCTGGCCAATTTGGAGAAGAATGCCCGGGGGGCAATTGAGGATTTACAGAAGAATGTGCAACGCTTTAGGGTAGGTATCACCACCACCCTCGGGGAGTACTTGGTTCCCGAGATCTTTGTGAATTATTGTAAGAGGAATCCCCACGTCCAGATTAGTATTATCACGGAAGCGATAAAAGAAATTTATAATATGCTCTCCAACTACGAGCTGGACTGGGCCATCGTGGAAGGTCACATCACCGAAAAGGGCTATGTTTCCCTGCTTTTGGATACGGACTATCTCTGCCTGGTCGTCTCTCCCCAGAGCCATCTAGCCAGGCGGAGCAGTGTGAGCGTCCAGGAGTTAAGACAGGAGAAATTCGTCCTGCGTACACCAGAGGCGGGCACCCGCTCCCTCTTCGAACAGTTTTTGACCAGCATGTCCGAGACGATCGAAAACTTCAATGTGGTGATCGAGACCAACAACATCAAGACGATCAAAGAACTTGTGGCAGCCAATCTGGGTGTTACAATCATCTCCCACAGCGCGGTAGAACAGGATCTGGCCCGGGGCAAGCTGATCTCGGTGCCGGTGGATGGGCTCAACATCGTGAGGGAAATCAACCTTGTTTACCTGCGGGAGTTCCGCCATGCCCATATCCTAGACGATATCCGCAAGGCTTACACCGATCAGCAAGAATGGATACTGGATGGATAGGGCTAAGGTCTGATTTTGGGAAATTATTGGCAAATGTCCTTCCAGTCCGTATACCCCTGTGCTATACTTTACCTAATGAGAGGAGGATGTTTAGTTGATTATCAGAGATCTGCGACAATTTTCATCCCTTTTTCGTCAATATACCGAACTGCGCAGCCAGGAAAACCGTGTTCTGAGCATAGCCTATCTCCAAGGCAATCTGGTCCAGAACGTAAGGAACGCCACAAGCGGCATCAGCGCCCGGGTGTATTCCGGCGGAAGCTGGGGTTTTGCCTCCACACCTGATCAATCAAAGGTAAGAGAGGTAATTGCGGAAGCGACGAGCAACGCCGTCTTCCTTGACAGTCGAGAACAGATGGGCTTGGGTTCCTTTACTCCAGAAACGCCCGTTGTTGAGGTAAACTACGGTACAACTAAGCAGCGGTTAACGCAGAAAGAAATAATGGATTTCACCAAGGCAGTGGACGACTACATAGCTAAGAAATACCCCAATTTGAGCAGTCGAAGTGTCAGATTAGACTGCCTCGATATGGAAAAAACACTGCTCACCTCCGATGGGGCTTATCTCTACTCCTTAATACCCCGCAGCATTTTCGTGATCAGCTTATCCATGGACAAAAACAGCGATCCGGTGGAAGTATACGATATCGCCGGCGGCCGGGGTCAGTTTGAAGATGTCTTTTCCAAACCTGAAGACTTATTCCCCACGATTGATGAGCTTTATGAGCATCTGGTAAAGAAGAGCGAAGGCGTTTACCCTGAGGCGGGCGTGAAAGAATGCGTGTTAGACTCGCAGCTGGCCGGTATCTTGGCCCACGAAGCCATCGGCCACACAACGGAAGCTGATATGGTCATTGGCGGTTCCGTTGCAGGCGATTTCCTAAATAAACAGGCAGCCAGCCCCCTCGTTAGCCTAGCGGACTTTGCCCACAGCTACAACGGTGAGCCCTGCCCCATACCTATTCATGTGGATGATGAAGGTACTGCGGCGGAGGACGTGATGCTTATTGAAAAGGGCATCCTTACCGGTTATATGCACAACAAACACAGTGCCCGCCATTTCAACGCCAAACCTACCGGCAATGCCCGGGCTTTCACCTACCGGGACGAACCGCTGATCCGCATGCGGAACACTGCAATTTTGCCGGGAACAAGCAAGCTGGAAGACATGATCGCTTCCATTGAGGATGGCTATTACCTAATCCAGCCCAGTAACGGCCAAGCCGATACCACCAGCGAGTTTATGTTCGGGATTGTGCTGGGTTATGAAATCAAAAACGGTAAGTTGGGCAGGGCAATCAAGGACACCACTATCTCAGGTGTTGCCTTTGATGTGCTGCAGAATGTAACGATGGTTAGTGATGACATGACCTGGTCCTGCGCTGGCATGTGTGGGAAAAAGCAGCTCATCCCAGTGGGCATGGGCGGCCCCGCTGTGAAGACCAAGATCAATATAGGGGGTAGATGACATGAGAGCGGCTTTGGATTTTTGCCTGGAAACACTGCGCCAAAAAAATGTTGACAAATTCCAATGCTCCCTGCAGAAAACAAAGCAGTATGAGATGAATCTGGAGGGACTGGATTTTACCTTGATCCGTACTACGGCGGAAAACACCTTAAGCATCACGGTCATTCAGGATCAGCGCAAAGGTTCGATTACCGTAAACCGCCTGGATCAAGACGGCATAGTTGAGGCGGTGGATTCAGCCCTTGAGCTGGCCAGCACTTCCCAGCAGGATCCTGACTACGACATTTCGCCCCCACAGGAAGCCCAGAAATTCACATCGGGCCCCCAAGAGCCCGATCCGGAGCGTATGTACGAACTGCTGAAGGAGTATACGCAGCAGGTGCCACAGCTGTTCCCTTCCATTAAGCTGATGGAATCGGCGCTGCTGCACCGACAAGTCCATGCGTATTTTGTCAATTCCAACGGCGTACAATTTGAAACGGAACAGGGCAACTACAGCTTCAGCAGCATCTTTTCTTCGAAAGAAGGAGAGAAAACCACTTCCTTCAACTACACGGGATTTGCAGCCAAAGATCTGGAGAAATCCCTGTTGGAACAAGCCACGCTGAAGACACTGCTGACCCAATCGGTGGAACACCTGGAGGCACAGCCCTTTTCCGGGAAATTCGTCGGCGATGTGATCATCACCCCCGATTGTTTGGAGTCGCTGTTGTGGGGCTATGTCATGACCTTTTTAAGTGACGGGCCCATGATCGCAGGCATCAGTCCCTTCCAGGATAAGCTGGGTCAGAAGGTGGCAAGCAATAAACTTACCCTGTCCAGCGAACCGGTCTCCCCCGCCATGGCCGATGGCTATTTTGTCACCAGTGACGGCTTTGCAGCAGAGAATGTGACCCTGATCGAGGAGGGAGTCCTAAAGAGCTTCCTGTTGAGCCTCTACGGTTCCAAAAAAACCGGGAAGGAACGGGCCAAAAACCAGGGCGGATGCTTTGTGATTCAGCCGGGAGATAAGAGCTTAGCAGAGATGATCTCCCAAGTGAAACAGGGCCTTTTAGTGGGCCGTTACTCGGGCGGTTCCCCCAGTCCCAACGGAGACTTCTCCGGTGTAGCCAAAAACAGCTACTACATCGAAGACGGGAAGATAAAATACCCAGTGACCGAAACGATGATTGCTGGGAATATGGCAGAGATGTTTGCCAATATCAAGGAGATCTCAGCGGAACGGATCGATTACGGCGCTGGGTTGATACCCTACATGCTGAGCACAGGTGTTACGGTCTCCGGCAAGTAAAAGAAAGAGCGGTCGTGCTTGGCACGACCGCTTATTATTTCCCGTCCTATTACCCTTGTTCTTTAGTGATCCGCCGCACGTCCTCAAGGAACCGATCAACCATATCCGCAGGTGTAGACCAAGAAGTGACCAGGCGAATGGCGGCATGATCGGCATCCACCTTCTCCCACACGAGGAACAAATATTTCTCCTCCAACTTGGCGATGATTTCATTGGGGAAAATGGGGAAAATCTGATTGGTTGGGGAGCGGAGCAGAAAAGAAACGCCAAGTTCTCTTAACCCCTCCTGCATCTTCCCAGCCAACCCATTGGCGTGTTTGGCCAAGGAGAAAAACAGGTCATCGCGGAAAAGCTCCCTGAACTGGATCCCCATCAGGCGTCCCTTGGCCAAGAGGGCGCCTTTTTGCTTGATGTGATATCTAAAGTCTGCTTTAAGGTTGTCACTGCAGATAACTAAAGCCTCGCCGATCAGAGCTCCGTTCTTGGTACCCCCGATGTAAAAGGCATCAACCAACTCAACAAGATCAGAAAGGGCCAAATCATTTGCCTCAGAGGTGAGGGCAGCTCCCAACCTTGCTCCGTCCATAAAGAGAATCAAATCATGCTCCCGACAGAAACTGCTCAGAGCCTCCAGTTCCCCTTTAGTGTAAATGGAACCAATCTCGGTTGAATTGGAGATATACACCAGTTTAGGCTTAACCATGTGCTCATCTGTATGGTAGTCCAGCGCTTCCTTCAGATCGGAGGGACTCAGCTTACCTTCCCGCCCAGGCAGGGTGAAGACCTTGTGCCCGGTAGCTTCTATCGCGCCCGTTTCATGCACATTGATATGCCCTGTCACCGCAGAGATGGCAGCCTCATGGGGCCGGAGAAAAGCGGATATGGCGATCAGATTAGTGAGTGTTCCTCCGGGAATGAAGTGAATATCCACATCGTTTCGCCCAAACCTTGCCTTGATAAACTCCGCAGCTTCCAGCGAATAGATATCCTCCCCATAACCTTCCGTCTGCTCCAGGTTAGTCTCCTGCAGCACCTGTAAAATACGGGGATGGGCTCCCTCGGCGTAATCATTGCGAAAACTGTACATGTCTGGCAGACCTCCTAAGCAAATCAACTCATGAATTATTCCCTTCACCCAATCCCATTCCCTTCTCTTCAGCTTGAAAGGAACAATTTCTTTTCCAAAAAAAGGGTTTCAGCTCAAATCACGAAACTATCAGATATTTCAAAGAGTGATGGGACGTCTTTCTGGAAGGTTAGATTTGTCCTATTTGTGGATGGAATGGAGACAAAAATTCTAGTAAGGAGGAAGAGAAGTATTCAATAGGAAGTGCATTCCTTTTGCGGTCAGTCTGGTATTGGTTCTAGCGTCTGTCGCTGGCTCTAAGAAGGTGGAGAACAAAATTGCCATTAATCCAATTGGATTCCTCATCGACTACATTTCGGCTGAATTCGAAACCAAATTGGGGGCTAACTACAGCCTGCAGGTGGGCGCCGATTATTGGGGACTGGATCTGGGGGAGGGTTTTGATCTGAAAGCCTTCGGCATCGGCGTTGGCGCCCGGTATTATCCCTCCGGCGAAGCATTACACGGGGTATACGTGGTAC
>LSQX01082465.1_pt1 | contig 19261 bp, 16 predicted proteins | sample 654561 | NCBI WGS metagenome assembly LSQX01 (sample SAMN04489861, study PRJNA283612) | anaerobic digester metagenome | isolation source: 4 biogas reactors fed with cattle manure at either 37C or 55C with and... | place: Denmark: Kongens Lyngby | collected 2014
TTGTAGCTCTTCGAATTTATCCCTTCGTAGATCAAAATGTCCTTTAGGATTGCACCTGAAGCTACATAGAAAACATTAGCCCAACGCAGACTTTTCATTCTTGGAGCACAATGGGGCATTTCTACCCTTAGCGATGATAGAATCTTGCGGCTAACAATTAACGTTAGCAATGCTGTATAAAGCAATGCTTCTACAATACACTCTTTACCGGAAGAAATACATTCAAGTTTGTAACAGCTTTTAAGCTCTTTAAAAAGCATCTCAATTGTCCAGCGCACCCGATACAGGGCTGCAATATCCTCGGCTGTAAATTTTTCAACCGGTAAATTTGTGATATAAAAATGATATTCGTTGCTTTCTTTATCCCAGATACCAACAACACGTAAAAGAAGAGCTGATTTTTCGAGAGTTTTAATGTTTTTACTTTGGCTAGTGGTTGCCCAAACCTCAAAATCGCAAATCCCGCGTTTTAATTTGGCTTTAATTTCAGAAAACCTTAGTCCATCGACTTTAATAGATCGCCCCCGGTGTTGTTTCAAAGAACGAAGAACAATGGGGTTGCTGTTTGACTTCAAACGGCTAATGAAAAACCCCCCGTTTTCTACTATTTCCCTGAAATTTTTAAACCCAAAGTATCCCAAATCGAACAATAACAGGCGGTCTTTTACCCATTTCCCGATTGATAGCAATTTACTCTCCGCGCGTTTCCCTTCGACAACGCGGACTTTAGTTTTTGTTTCCCCAAATACGCTGACGATAGTATTAATCTTTACAGAAGCAGGCGAATGATTAGTTCTGGGCCCCGGCCATTTTTTCGCTAGAAGCTCATGAAGACGAACCATTGTGCTATCAATAGCAACTAGATCTCGGATCTCTTGAAGTTTTTTGCCCATTTTCAAGTTTGGCTCGAGCACCAAATTATCAATTCCTTTTTCCACACAGCGTTTAAGGAATTGAACCAACTCAGGGGTAAAGCGATCATAATAGGCAGAAGGAACTATTTTATGCCCAGCTTGACTTTCATAAACACGTCGCAGATCCGCCAAAGTTCGCTGTAACCCCACACCAAACCCAAGGATTAGCGACCATAAAAAAACCACAGGGTCAACCTTCCGACTACGTTTGATAAAATCCGTTTCTGATGCGGTTCGTCTAATCCACTGTTTGGGGAACAGTGTTGTTAACGATTCCAATATATTTTTCCGACCGTTTCGAGATTGTTGCATGATATTCCCCTCCATGTCAAATTGCCTATTATATTAGTTCGACATAAGAAGGAAAAACCATTTAAAATTTGGGGGAAAAAACAAATTTATTTTCCTTAACCGAACACCTATGAAGGCTAAAAACTTTATAAGCTCTTAATTTTTTTCGCAGTTATTATCATAGGGTGCTGAATTAAAAATGAGTGGACAAAGTTGGAAACAGGACAGACTCTAGCAGCAGGTTTTACATGATTCATTGTAATCTGAAAGGAGAGCTGTCCGATGATTAACCGTAGGCTATTTCCCGGAATCGCTGTCATCTCTCTAATCTTAGCGAGCCTTTTGTTTGGCGGTTTACAGACAGAGGCAATCAAATACACCGGCTATGGTGCAAACCGAACTGTCAGCGGTTCCATGCACCTGATTGAAATCTGCGGCGAAAGAATTCTGCTTGATGCAGGCAGCTTTTATGATAACGAAGGCGAAGAAGAAGGAAGATATGATAAAAAGCTGGTTGAAAGCCTCTCAGCTATCATCATCAGCCACGCCCACACAGATCACATAGGCAACCTCTGCAAAATAATCAACCTTGGCTATGCAGGCAAAATCTACTGCACAGAACCGACAAAAGAAATAATGCCCGTAATGCTGGAGATGGCCTCAAAATACGGATATTATGGAGTAGAATCATTTTATTATTCACGGGCCAACGAAGGCAGGTACAAGAACGTTGCAGTTCACCTTTATTCAGACTGCCAATACGGTTCTCGAATCAGCTCTCGCAACTTCAAAAGAATAAATATGCCCCGAAATGAGCTTTCCCGGGAGAACTTCTATCTTTGCAGCGAATGCATTCAGATGGAAGTTCAAAAGATCATGGAGAAAGTGGTGGCAATACCTATCGGAAAAACCTTTACACCTGCAGCGAATGTGCGGGCAGAATTCTTCTTAACTCCACACATCCCAGGTTCTGCCATGGTCAAACTCACCGATCTCACAACAGAAAAAACGCTGCTTTACACAGGCGATCTAGGCAGCGAGCTTTCTCCTTATCTCCCACCTCAGCAGTATCCTCAAGGGATAAATTATCTGATCTTTGAAGCAACTTATGGTGCGAAAGTGCGTCCAATTCCGCCAGAGGCAAGAGGGCACTTCCAGAAAGAGATAGGCTCCTATCTAAAGGAAGGGAAGCGGGTTATTATTCCTGCCTTTGTTTTAGACCGTACCCAGCAGGTTCTCTACGAATTAACAGTAGGGATGGAGGAAGGACATATCCCTGCGGATACAAAGATTTGGGTGATCGGCTACAGCGTCGGCAAGCTGAATAGGATTTATGAAGAGATCTTTACTAAAGAGAAATATGCCCCGTACTTCTCCGAGCTTTACCAGGCAAAGGGACCATTTGGCTCCATCTTCACGCACCGCAATAGCATTGGCACAAAGCAAGTCCGCCATGGCGAAGTTGCCATAGTATCCTCAGGAATGGCAGATGTCTCATATGCTAATGAATTTGTGCGGGAGTGGCATCAGGATCCCAATACCGTCTTTGTCTTCGTTGGCTATCAGTCACCGGATACTCCTGGGGGACAGCTTACCACCACAGGGCAGATAGAAATTGAAGGTGTCCTGCAAGATGCTAAAGCTGAGATTGTCAAATTTGATTGCTTCAGCAGTCATGCAAATTTTGAGCAAATAGCAGAGCTGATCACAAGAGTTGGGGATGTTGAGGAAGCGCTGATTGTGCACCTTAATGCTTATGATTGCACTCCTGTCCTTAAAGCTTATCAGGAAAGATTTCCCCACATAAAATTTTCCATTCCTCGGTTTAAGGAAGAGTATATTTTTGGGCAGCAGTGAATAACTGTTTTATAGCGGTGTTGAAAAAAGCTGGTGCATTTTTAAAGTGCATCAGTTTTTTGTTTATTGGTTAACAGAAATCAAGAAAAGTATATGCTGAGGATACTGCTGGATAATAACGCTATGCTCTGTCATAAAAATAGAACATAACACAATTGACAATATGACGGTGTTGGCATATACTTTAAATGCGAAAGGGGGTATTGGTGTGAAAAACGATCCGAAGCTCATAGGTGAAAGGATAAAGTCTTTACGTGAAAATAGCGGCCTTACCCAGAGCAATTTAGCGAACTATCTTCAAGTGGATCAAAGTCTTGTGTCTATGATTGAGAAAGGTAAGCGTACTTTAACTGCAGAGATGCTGGATAAACTTGCAGCCTTGTTTGGTTTAGAAGTATCAACACTCTTGGATTTAGAAGCACCTGTTAAACCGTTGTCTTTTGCGCTTCGAGCAAGTGAAATCAAAGAAGGTGATCTTGAGGCAATTAGTGCCATAAATAGAATAGCACTAAACAGTAAATTTATGACAAAATTGCTGGCGGGTGAGCATACCGATGGATAAAATAGCATTATGGAAAAAGGCTCTTAGATTAAGAAAAGAACTTGGAGAAGATCCATTTTCTCCCATTAATATACTGACTTTGGCGCATTCAATTGACAAATTAACTATCGTATACTACCCCATGGGAGATCGCATAAGCGGTCTTTGTATTAAAGGAGACGGTACCCGTGTCATTGCCATTAATTCGGCGATGACCCTTGGCAGGCAGAGATTTTCCATGGCCCATGAATTATACCACCTGTATTATGATGATGACGAAAGCACTTCGGTATGTGCAAAAATAATCGGCGCGGGAACTGAAAAGGAAAAGGAAGCAGATCAGTTTGCATCGTACCTGCTCATGCCCCCGGATGCCCTTTCCGAAAAAATTGAGCAGTTAAAAAAATCGAGCTCCGATAAGCTTTCCATTCATGATGTTGTGCGTTTAGAGCAATATTTTGGTGTCAGCAGACAAGCTATCCTTAACCGTTTGCTCGGCGAAAAAGAGATAACTCGCGAAGAAGCTGATTCCATGCGCCAAAACGTAATGTTATCTGCTCTTAGTCTTGGCTACGGTGATACACTTTATAAACCGACACCAAAAGAGAAGCAATACAAGACATACGGACATTATATCCGGCAGGCAGAAAAAGCTCTAGAGCAAGGGCTTATCTCCAATGGTAAATATGAGGAATTGTTGCTGGATGCTTTCCGTTCAGACCTCGTCTATGGGGAAGAAACTGAAGGTGGCGACTTGCTTGACTGAGCCCCTCTTTTTCGATACCGATTGTATTTCAGCTTTTTTATGGGTTGGTACTGAAAATATATTGGTGAAGTTATATCCCAATAGGATCGTCATCCCTAAAATTGTTTATGACGAACTGTCCAATCCTGGGATTCCGCATTTAAAGGCAAAAATAGATAAACTTCTTTCAGCGGAACAAGCCCAGTTAATGTCTATTCACATAGCTACAGAAGCCTACAATCTCTATTATCAGCTTACTGAAAAACCAAAAGATGGTTATAAGGTTATCGGAAAAGGAGAAGCCGCATCTATCGCATTAGCAAAACAGTATGATGGAATTGTAGCAAGTAATAATCTAAAGGATATTTCTTATTATATAGCCCAAATGGGCCTTAAGCACATAACAACTGGCGATATATTATTTGCAGCACTAGAAAGAGGGTACATCTCCGAAGCGCAAGGAAACGCTATATGGGCTAAGATGATATCAAAACGAAGAAAACTTGGTGCGGCAAGCTTTACTGAGTACATAAAGGCAAAAAAATTAAGTATTTAGCGTTCATTTCATCAGCTTATCTCAGATAATCGGAACCTGAGTTTGTGTTTGTCATCGTTGATTTTTCGAAACAATGCTTAGTTAGGAATACGACAATAATTTCCCATATCTATATTTGTGAAGAACCGGATTTTTTGTGCATATGGTTATTAAAAAAGCCCTCCTTATATTCTTGGAGGGCAATTTTTGTAGCCTGTTGAAATCATAGCCTAGCTCCCGTTACTTCAGACCCCACTGAGTTACAGTAGCAGCCTAAGTAGTGCTAAGCTGAGCAAGAATCCCTCTACTTATCCCTTCTGCAGCTTTATTTAGAAAAGCGTCGCTTTTCAGGAGGGCCTCTTCTTTGGGGTTGCTGATGAAGCAAACCTCCACCAGAGCTGCAGGCATTTTCGTCTTTTTCAAGACAAGGAGGTTTTCTTGTTTTACACCCCGATTAGCTAACCGGATGCTTTTCACCAAATGGCTCTGAATCTTCTGCGCTAGCTTTTCCCCAACAGTACCCCGCTTAAATGAAAAAGTTTCTGTTCCGTGTGCAGAGGGACTTGTGGAGCTATTTAAATGAATGCTGACAAAATAATCCGCCTTGGCTTTGTTTGCAAGTTCTGCCCTCTGCGTGAGGGAGGGATATGAGTCATCCGTCCTGGTATATATTACCTTAACATTATGCTTTTTGAGCATTTGTCCAACCTTCAAAGCTATTTTCAAGGCGCATTCTTTCTCTTTCAATCCTGTCGGTCCGATGGCGCCAGGGTCTTTGCCTCCATGGCCTGGATCAATTGCGATAGAGCTCACATTATCACCTCCATATGCTGAATAGAAAGAAGGTGCATAATACCCAACGCAGTTCTTTAAGATATTTTATGTAAAGTGCTGCTTCACGGGCTTGAGCATTAAACATAAATTTTGGTCTTTTCAGAAAAAGGTGAGTAAAGCCTTGCTACTTAAGCATCGAAGAGCGGCAGATTCCCAATATGGCAGCAAGACAAAGAAACCCGCACCTGGTAAGGAGCGGGTCATTTGATTAGCTTAAATTATGGTGGCCCCGGCAGGAGTCGAACCTGCGACACACGGTTTAGGAAACCGCTGCTCTATCCTCTGAGCTACGGGGCCGAAGCATTTTTATTCTAACATGGACCGCAGCAGATTTCAAGGGGGTAGCGTCTTTTTTAATAATCTTTGCTGAAAACAGCACTTACGTGCGGTGTTTCGGCTTGGTTTCGGCTTTTTGTGATCGGGGTCTTGACATTAGAAAAAGTTTTGGTATACTAAAATTACAATTAAACAACTTTGACGGGCCCACGTAGCTCAGCAGGTAGCAGCGCATCCATGGTAAGGATGAGGTCACCGGTTCGATTCCGGTCGCGGGCTCCAGGTTTCGAGAAGCCCTCTGCACGAGTTAATGCAGAGGGCTTCGTTCTTGGCAGGGATGATCGATACGCCGTGGGGTGGGAATCCCGGCCGCGGCTGGTCCAGGCACGAGCTACATGGATGGGCGGGCTGTAGCCGACCCATGGGCGGGTCGCTTTCGCAGGGCTTCGACCCACCGGCGGGTCGTTTACACGCGAGCACGGCGCGGAACGCCTGGGTCACCCCCCGAAACCTCCCTTCAGGGGCCTTGCGCATCGGGCAAACCACCCGATGACACACCGTGCCTAGCTGGAGAAATGAGTGGCCGGCTCTGCGGCGCCGGCTCTTGCCCTCAGCTCTTGTGCCCGGGTCGGACCCGGGCCGGAGCACTTGCTGTGTCAACGACCCGTGTGTGGGTCGCGCATCCCACTGTGCTTGTACCTCGTCCTACAGCACAGCCTCACGCTCCATAACGGAGCCATCGTCATGTGCCGGCATTCATAGGGCGCTATTATGTCGGGCCGACACTCGATTTCATTGTCGAATGCCACCTGTGCTTCTACTCTCTGAGAAAGTATGGTATAATTCGACATGAGGGCGCCACCTACTACGATTGATGCCCAAACGCACTACTTACGACATCGGCGCCCTGTTCTCACACTTCCTCTTGGTTAGGCATACACACGGGGAGGCGGCACGGCCGCCTCCGTCCATCCTGCGGTTGTCCGTTGCCAAGTCCACTCCCTGGGAGGCTCCCTGCAAGCATTGCTTCAGGGAGCTTCCTTCCATGTACCGCTTGTAAGCCGCGCAGGAGCGTGCTACAATACGGGCAATAGCCATCCACTGCAATTTCATACGAAACAAAGGCGATGACCGGGAAGAAGTAGGCTGCGAACGGTCCTTGCAGAGAGCCCCCGGGCGGTGTGAGGGGGCAGGCTGCCGCAGTTGAATACATCCTGGTAGCCGCTTACCGAAGGGTGTCGGCGCCGGCGCGTGTTCGGATGCCGCACCTTGTAGGCTGAGACGGGGTTCACCCGTTACAGTGATAGAGTATACGCGCAAGGCCGCAGTTCAGCTGGTGCCGTTGCGCCGTACTCGAAGAGGTCGGCGGCGTGAGCTGCCGGCGAACTGAGGTGGTACCACGGGATCAGGCGCTCGTCCTCTGCAGGCAAGGCAGAGGGCGGGCGCTGTTGTCTTTCCACGGCGGAGCCTGGGCCGGGCGCCCGTCTTCGGAAAGCCAAGTCGCCTCCGCATCGTGCAGCGACGTCTCGCGGAGGGTTGGCTTTCAGTCTCCAGGGGAGACGAAAGGAGCATCAATCTACGAGGGAGGGTTCGGCGTGAACACTATCCTGCTGGTAATGATCGTTTACTTCGCGGCAATGCTCTACATCGGCGCGGTGGCGAGGAGGCACGTCGGGACATCGGCGGACTTCCTCATCGCCGGCCACAAGTTGGGGATCCTGGTGACCACACTGGCGCACCAGGCGGCGGCCATGAGCGGTTGGATGTTCCTGGCGTGGGCGGGCCAGGTGGCGCGGATGGGGCTGGGCGCTCTGTACACCGCCATCAGCGCGGGGACTGCCCCCATCACCAACTTCGCGATCCTTGCCAGGCGCGTGCGGGCGCTCAGCGGTAAGGTGGAGGCACGCAGCTTCATCGACATGCTGGAGTCGCGCTACTACGACGAGAAGGGCAAGACGCTGCGCATCGTGTCGGCCATCATCATGGTGGTATTCCTGATCATCTACGCCGGATCGCAGATCATGGCAGCCGGCACCACCTTCCAGTTCGTGCTGGGCTGGGACTACAGGCTGTCCGTGGTGCTGGGGGCGGTTGTGGTGATCGCTTACACGTCCGCAGGCGGGATGCTGGCGGTGGCGTGGACCGACTTTGTGCAGGGCGTGCTGATGATCGTTGCCGTCGCCACGGCGATCGTCCTTTCGCTGAGGCACGCGGGCCCGACTGGCAGCGTCGTTGCGCGTCTCAAGGAAATCAACCCTGCGCTCGGCTCCATGGCGATGAACCCGATCACGGCGTTCGGACTGATATTCGCCAGCATCTTCGGATACTTCGGCCAGCCGCACCTGGTTCAGATGTTCTTCGGCATGAAGGACCCTAAGGAGGCCGGAAGGGGCACGGCCATCGCGGCGGCCTGCTCCATATTCCTGCTGGGCGGTAGCTTCATCGCGCTGCTAGGCATCGCCCTGGTGAATCACGGACGGGACGTTGCGCCGGATCTCAATCTGCTGGTGTTCTTCAGAGAGCACCTCTCGCCGGTGTTCATGGGGGTGGCGGTAGCCGCTGTGCTGGCCGCCATAATGTCGTCAGCGGACATGCTGCTGCATGTGTGCAACACCACCATAACGCAGGACATCTACAACAAGATGCTCAAGAAGGGCAGAGCCACTGAGCAGGAGGTCCTTACGGTGGGGCGTATCGCCACCGTGGTTGTGGGCGTTCTGTCGATCCTTGTAGCCATCTACCCGTTTGAGGTGCTGATGTGGGTGATCTGGACGGCGTTCGGCGGGCTTTCGGTGTTCGGTCCGCTGGTGGTGTTGGGCTGCTACTGGGAGCGCGCCACCAGGGAGGGGGCCATCGCCGGCGCCATCGTCGGCGTCGCCGCGGTGCTGCTCTTCTTCTTCACGGGCTGGTATAACACTTTGCACCTTGCGGTGGTGGCGTTCATCTTCAGCATGCTGGCGATGGTGGGCGTGAGCCTGCTGACTCCCCCGCCGCCTGCGCACATCCGGGAGCTGGTGAGGTCGCTTGCGAGGGACTGAGGAGACTAGGGATGGTGGCGGGGCATTCGTCAAGGTGGTGCACGGCTCCGATGCAGCCGAGAACGCCTATTGCGCGATATCGGCAGTGTGCGCCCGGAATGTCCGTGGGATGCGGGTTCTTCTGAAGGTCAATACCGGGTTCAAGGGGCCGGCTCGTTCTGGGTTGTGCACCAGTCCGGACGTGGTGTCGGGCTTAATCAGGTACTTCAAGGAGCAGGGTGCGGGCCGGGTCCTAGTGGGCGACAGCTCCATCGTGGGCGTCGACGGCATGGAGGCCCTGGACGCAGCGGGCATCCTGGAGGTGTGTCGACGAGAGGACGTGGAGTGCGTCGATCTGAACGCGTACGGGCCACTTGAGAGAAGGGTGCCTGATGGCGTCATGGTGGACAGCATCTTGTTCTCGGCGCTTCTGGCCGAATGCGACATCGTGGTGTCGGTTCCGGTGATGAAGACGCACATGTACACAGGCGCGTCCCTGAGCATCAAGAACATGAAGGGCGCCATGTGGAGGAGGGAGAAGACGAAGCTTCACCGGCTTCACAGGCCGGTGCCGGAGGGAGCGGTAGGCCGTGCGCTGGACTACGGGATCCTCGACCTGGCGAAGGTGTGCTACCCGGATTACGCGGTCATAGATGGAAGCGTCTGCATGGAGGGGTTCGGGCCCAGCGGAGGTCCGTCCAAGAGCATGGACCTGGTGGTGGCAAGCGCGGAAGCCGTAGCGGCGGACCTTGTGGCCCTGCGCCTCATGGGCATCCCGCTGGAGGAGGTGCCCCACGTTCGCCTGGTCGCGGAAGGCCGCGGAATCGATTACAATAGAATCGCCGCGGATCCCCCGGACTGGATGCACTACGCCGACAGGTTCGTACGCGCATCAGAGGCGAGGCTCGACATCTCGTGCGATGCCATTGAGATCGTGGACGAGAGCGCCTGCAGCGCTTGTCACGCGGCGCTGGTGCAGTTCCTGCGGTATCATGCCCGCAAGTTTGAGCACGGGCCCGTCCATACTCTATTTGCGGGCAGGGACATCTGTCTTGAGAGGATCAACGCGGCGGAGCGCCCATTCCTCATAGGCAACTGTGCCGCTGCGTTCCGGGGCGCTGCCCCTTTCTGCAAGGGTTGTCCTCCGATTCCATCGGAGATCGCGAAAACGTTGAAAGGAGAATCCGGTGTGAAGATTCAGTATCTCGGACACGCCTGCTTTCTCATTTCCTCTAAGGAGTACTCCGTGCTGATTGACCCGTTCCTCACCGACAACCCTCAGGCGGCGGTGAAACCTGACGAGGTCAGGGCGACGCACATACTGGTGACCCACGGCCACGGTGACCACCTTGGAGACGCGGCCCAGATAGCGCAGCGCACCGGGGCGACGGTGTACGCCACGGTGGAGACTGCCAAGCTCTTCCCCGAGGGCGTCAGCGTAGAGGTGGGCCAGATCGGCGGGTCAGTGCCGGCGGAGTTCGGCAGGGTGAAGTTCACCGCGGCAGCCCATGGCAGCGGAGTCGGCGGCGGGCTGGCCTGCGGCTTCGTTGTGGAGTTCGAGGGCAAGAAGGTCTACCATGCTGGCGACACCGGGCTTATCATGGACATGGCGCTGCTGGAGGAGGAGAGCGTTGACGTGGCGCTCATCCCCATCGGCGACAAGTTCACCATGGGGCCGAAAGACGCGCTGCGCGCGGTGAAGATGATCAAGCCGAAGAAGGCCATCCCGATGCACTACAACACCTGGCCTCCCATCGCCCAGGATCCTCAGCAGTGGAAGCGCGACGTGGAGGCTGCCACCGACACCGAGGTGGTGGTGCTCGCGGCCGGCGAGTGGATGGAGCTGTAGGAAAAGCTGATGTCTCCAATACGTTGACAGCGGTTGCCTTCATGTGATAGCTTTGTACAGTGACTGCCGGGCCCGAAGGGGCCCTGCAGTCACTGGCAAGATGGCCTGGCTGAAGGCGCAGTCGAGCGCGGGAGCGCCGAGGGCGAGGCCAATCCGGGCCAAGTCGGAGGAGGACCGATCAAATGCGTGAAGGAATCACCCTCCAGTGCAGCGAGTGCAAGAACCGCAATTACCAGACGATGAAGAACAAGAAGAACGATCCCGACAGGATCGAGCGGAGGAAGTACTGCAAGTTCTGCAGGGCCCACACTCTGCACAAGGAGACTCGTTAGCAGTCTTCACCACTGTGTAACAGGGGAGGCAAACAATAATGGCCGAAGAAGCCAAATCCACTCTCCTCACGCGCATCAAAGGCGTCGGCGCATCGCTGGGCAAGTTCTTCCGTGAAGTCCGCGCGGAGTTCAAGCGCGTGCAGTGGCCTGGGCGCAGGGAACTGGTTTCGCTCACCATCGCCGTGTTGGTTTACGTGGCCCTGGTGACGGCGTTCCTTGGCCTGATAGATCTGGGCCTGTCTTCAGTGATTAACAGTCTGATCAAGGTAGCTGCGTAAGAACATGAGCTCAACCAAGAACAACGGCAGAGAGTGGTATGTAATCCACACGTACTCCGGCTATGAGAACAAGGTAAAGGCCAACCTGGAACGCCGTGTCCAGACCATGGAGAAGGAAGACAAGATCTTCCGCGTGGTAGTGCCCACCGACGAGGAGACGGAGATCAAGGACGGCAGGAAGAAGCTGGTCAAGCGCAAGCGGTTTCCAGGGTACGTCCTCGTCGAGATGGTCATGTCAGACGACTCTTGGTACGTGGTGAGGAACACGCCAGGCGTCACCGGGTTCGTGGGTTCCGGCAACAAGCCCATCCCGCTCACAGAGGACGAAGCCCGCGCGCTGTTGCGGCAGATGGGCGAGGAGCAGGAGGAACCCAGGGTTCGCGTGGACTTCTCAGAGGGCGAGGCCGTGAGGGTGACCTCCGGGGCGTTCAAGGACTTCGAAGGCGTCATCCAGGAGGTCAACGCGGAGCGGGGCAAGCTGTGGGTTCTCCTGTCGGTGTTCGGGCGCGAAACCCCGGTGGAACTCGACTTTTCCGCTGTCGAGAAGCTCTAGCGCGTAGCCGGGAGGAGGTGTCAGCTAATGGCGAAGAAAGTCACAGCCGTGGTGAAGATCCAGCTCAACGCGGGCAAGGCTACACCGGCGCCGCCTGTGGGACCGGCGTTGGCTCCGACGGGCATCAACATCGTGGAGTTCTGCAAGAACTTCAACGCCCGCACTGCCGACCAGGTGGGCACGATCATCCCCGTCGAGGTCACCGTATACGAGGACCGGTCGTACACTATGGTCCTGAAGACGCCGCCTGTGTCGTTCCTGATCAAGAAGGCGATTGGGCTGGAAAGCGGTTCAGCGGTGCCGAACCGCACCAAGGTGGGCAAGCTGTCGAGGGAGAAGCTCCGCGAGATAGCCGAGATCAAGATGCCCGACCTGAATGCCAGCGATATCGAGGCTGCCATGCGCATGGTGGCCGGAAGCGCCCGCAGCATGGGCGTGGAAGTGGAAGACTAGCACGCTTACGGTGCATAGCCCGTTCGTGGGAGGATACCGTCCGCATGCACCACGAAGGAGGAAGAATCAATGCCGCATAGGGGCAAGAGGTATCTGACAGCTTCTAAGCTCGTGGACCGTACGAAGCAGTACGATCCCAAGGAGGCCCTGGCTCTCCTCATGGAGATGGCCAAGGCCAAGTTCGATGAAACGGTCGAAGCCCACATTCGTCTGGGCATAGACCCCCGCCGTTCCGACCAGCAGGTGCGCGGCGCAGTGGTGCTGCCGCACGGAACAGGCAAGACCAAGAGAGTCCTCGTGTTCGCCAAGGGCGAGAAGATCCGTGAGGCCGAGGAGGCCGGCGCGGACTACGCGGGCGGAGACGAGTTGGCAGAGAAGATCAAAGGCGGTTGGATGGACTTCGACGTCGCCGTCGCGACGCCCGACATGATGGGCACCGTCGGTAAGCTCGGTAAGATCCTGGGCCCCAGGGGCCTGATGCCGAACCCCAAGACCGGCACGGTGACCTTCGACGTGGCCAAGGCGGTGGCAGAGATCAAGGCCGGTAAGGTGGAGTACAGAGTTGACAAGACAGGCATCGTGCACGTTCCCATCGGCAAGGTGTCGTTCGGCGTCGACAAGCTCTACCAGAACCTGGCGGTATTGATGGACGCCATCATCAAGGCGCGGCCCGCTGCCGCGAAGGGCGCTTACGTGAAGAGCGTGTCGGTGGCGGCTACCATGAGCCCCGGCGTGTCGGTGAGCCCGCAGGCGGCCACCGCGATGAACGTCGAGCGGTAGTCGGAGGACGGCAGTCGAAGGAGCATGCCTAAGCCTTGACAATAGAAAGAGCACCTGGCCAGAGACAGCAGGTGTAGGCACTTCCCCAGCGGGAGCCAGCCTACTCAAATGACTGGAGGAAGGCAGTCAGCCCGCCGAGGCCGGAGGGGTGTTTCCTCACAGGTAGAGTTTTGTGGGGCCTCCGGCCAGCCTTGAGCCGAGGTCCCTTTCTGTTGTCCGGAACCCACAAGCGAGGAGGTGTAAGATTGCCTACACCCAAGAAAGCCCAGATCATCGACGAGCTTCAGGAGAAGCTCAGCACCTCGCAGGTGGCGGTGTTAGCCGATTTCAGGGGCCTTAACGTCGCACAGGTTACCGCACTCAGGCGGAAACTGAGGGAAGCCGGAGCGCACTACGAGGTGTACAAGAACACCCTTATCAAGATCGCAGCCGAGAGGGTTGGCATAGCCGGGCTCGAGCCCTATCTGGAGGGCCCCACCGCCGTGGCCTTCGCAGGCGACGATGTCGCCGCTCCGGCCAGGATCCTCACGCAGTTCGCCAAGGAGAGCAAGGTCCTCAAGGTGAAGGGCGGGATCCTGAAGGGCGAGGTCATCGACGACGCCAAGGTGGCACAGTTGGCCACCCTGCCGTCCAGGGAGGTCCTGCTGGCGCAGCTTCTCGGAGCGATGCAGGCGCCCATCGCTGGCCTGGTCAACGTGTTGTCAGGTCCTGCGCGCAAGCTGGTGGTGGCGCTGGATGCGATCAGAGCGAAGAAAGAGGAGGCCGCTGGCGGCGCAGCGCCCGCGCAGGCCTAATAAGAGGGAGGCAACTTTGAAATGACCAAGGAAGAGATCCTTTCCGCTATTGAGAACATGTCAGTTCTGGAGCTTTCCGAGCTAGTCAAGGCTCTTGAGGAGAAGTTCGGCGTGAGCGCCGCCGTGCCCGTTGCGGTGGCTCCCGTCCCTGCAGCCGCCGGCGCCGCTGCACCGGCCGAGGTCGAGGAGAAGACCGAGTTCGACGTGATCCTCATCACCGCCGGCGACAAGAAGATCCCGGTGCTGAAGGTCGTCCGCGAGATCACCGGCCTGGGCCTCAAGGAAGCGAAGGACCTGGTGGACAACGCTCCGAAGCCGGTCAAGGAAGGCATCAAGAAGGAAGAGGCCGAGAAGATCAAGGCTCAGCTGGAAGAGGCTGGAGCACAGGTCGAGATCAAGTAACATCAGATACAGTGGCGTTATTGCCGAGCCGGCGCCCCGCCTGGGCACCGCCTGCGAGGAGACTGGCGGCGCACAGGTGGGGCAGTGCCGGCTACGTGTTCCCATGGCGAATTTGACTTGTCGCGCATGTTGTGGTATCATAACTCATTGTCACAATGAGAGTGAAGGGGACACGTGAAGGAGCATGATGCCTATTCGCGTGGTGTGCAAGTTTGAGCGCGGCTGAACTGAGAGCAGGAACCGCGCTATTCGTTATGCCCGGGAATCACTATAGGAAGCAGGGTGGGTTGCATGGAGATTGCCGAGAGACCGAAGAGGCGTGAGAGGATATCGTTTTCCCGTATCCCCGAAGTTCTCGGAGTCCCTAACCTCATCGAGATCCAGCAGAAGTCTTACCAGTGGTTTCTCGACGAGGGCCTGCTTGAGACATTCCGCGACATCTCTCCGGTTCAGGATTTCACCGGAAATCTCTCTTTGGAGTTCATAGGCTACTCCCTTGGCTCTCCGAAATACACGGAGGAAGAGTGCAAGCAGCGGGACGTCACCTATGCCGCTCCTCTGAAGGTGAAGGTTCGCCTAATCAACAACGAGACGCGCGAGGTCAAGGAGCAGGAAGTGTTCATGGGCGATTTCCCGCTCATGACCCCGACCGGGACCTTCATCGTAAACGGCGCCGAACGGGTCATCGTGAGCCAGCTGGTGCGCTCTCCCGGTGCTTATTTCGACATCGTCAAGGAGAGTTCCTCCGGGAAAACGACGTACACGGCGTCGATAATTCCCAACAGAGGCGCATGGCTCGAGTTCGAGACGGATGCGTCTGATGTCGTGTACGTGCACGTCGACAGGACCCGGAAGATTCCCGCGACGGTGCTCCTTCGGGCGCTGGGATGGGGCTCCACACAGAGGATCATGGAGCTCTTCGGCGACAACGACTTCATCAGGAACACGCTGGAGAAGGACAACACCAACAGCCAGGAAGAGGCGCTGGTGGAGATTTACAAGAGGTTGCGTCCCGGCGAGCCGCCGGCGGTTGACAGCGCCCGTTCGCTCTTCGAGTCGTTGTTCTTCGACCCCAAGAGGTACGACCTGGCCGGCGTGGGCAGATACAAGCTCAACCGCAAGCTGGAGCTGGCCGACAGGCTCATCGGCCACCGCCTGGCGCGGCCCATATTCAAGTACGGCCTGGAGCTTAGGAGCGGCAGGCTGGTGGATCCCGTCACCGGCGAGGTGCTCCCTGAGCAGACGCTGGATCCCAACACTGGCGAGTTGGTGGATACCATCCAGCTCATGACGTTGGTTGGCGATGGCGAGAGGGTCACCGCGAGAAAGGCCGAGCTCATCAGGGAGCTTGAACACCAGCGCAGGCTCTTCGAGGCGTACGTGCGCGTTGGCGACGACGATCGCGAGGTGAAGGTCATCGGCAACGGCTTCCCCGCTGCTGACCAGAAGACCATCACGCCCGACGACATACTCGCGACCGTGAATTACCTGGTTAACCTGCCGCATGACATCGGCAGCCGCGACGACATCGACCACCTGGGCAACAGGAGGCTGAAGAGCGTCGGCGAGCTCCTGCAGAACCAGTTCCGGATCGGCCTTTCCCGCATGGAGAGGGTGATCCGCGAGCGCATGACCATTCAGGACGTGGAGGCCGTGACGCCTCAGGCGCTCATAAACATCAGGCCCGTGGTGGCTGCGGTGAAGGAGTTCTTCGGGTCGAGCCAGCTGTCGCAGTTCATGGACCAGATAAACCCGCTCTCGGAGCTGGCGCACAAGCGCAGGCTGTCGGCCCTGGGGCCTGGCGGTCTCTCCAGGGAGCGCGCAGGCTTCGACGTGCGCGATGTGCACCACTCCCACTACGGCCGCATGTGCCCCATCGAGACGCCTGAAGGCCCCAACATCGGCCTCATAGGCTCGCTGTGCACCTACGCCCGGATCAACGAGTACGGGTTCATCGAAACCCCGTACCGCAAGGTTGAAGGCGGCAAAGTCACCAACGAGATAGTGTATCTCACCGCCGATGTTGAAGACCGCTACGTCATCGCGCAGGCCAACGAGCCCCTGGCGGAGGACGGGTCCTTCGTGAACCCGAAGATCGCGAGCCGCTTCAGGGATGAGATCATGCTGGCCTCCGCAGACCAGGTGGACTTCATGGACGTGTCGCCCAAACAGCTGGTGTCGGTGGCCACGGCGCTCATCCCGTTCCTGGAGAACGACGACGCCGGCAGGGCCCTGATGGGATCCAACATGCAGAGGCAGGCGGTGCCCCTCATCAGGACGGAGGCTCCGTACGTCGGCACCGGCATGGAGTTCAAGGCGGCCGTGGACTCGGGCGTCGTGGTGATAGCCAGGCGCGCCGGCTACGTGGAAGCGGCCGATGCCAACAGCGTATGCGTGCGGGCTGACGACGGCACGCTAGACGTCTACAGGCTGATCAAGTTCGCCCGGTCCAACCAGGGGACTTGCATCAACCAGAGGCCCACCGTCGCCATCGGCCAGAGGGTCGAGGTGGGCGACGTCCTGGCGGATGGCCCGTCGACTGACAACGGGGAGCTTGCCCTTGGCAGGAACGTCCTGGTGGCGTTCATACCCTGGGAGGGGTACAACTACGAGGACGCCATCCTCATATCCGAGAGCCTGGTGATAACGGACAAGTTCACGTCCATCCATATAGAGGAATACGAGTGCGAGGCCCGCGACACCAAGCTGGGCCCCGAGGAGATAACCCGGGACATCCCCAATGTCAGCGAAGACGCCCTGAAGGACCTGGACGAGGAGGGCATAATCCGCGTCGGGGCCGAGGTGCGCACCGGTGACATCCTGGTGGGCAAGGTGACCCCCAAGGGCGAGACCGAGCTCACTCCTGAGGAGCGACTGCTCCGGGCCATCTTCGGCGAGAAGGCCCGCGAGGTAAGGGACACCTCGCTCAGGGTGCCCCACGGCGAGTCTGGCAAGGTCGTGGCGGTGCACGTGTTCTCGCGCGACAAGGCCAAGGGCGATGACAAGCCGGATGAGTTGGGCCCTGGCGTCAACAAGCTGGTTCGGGTTTACGTGGCCCAGAAGCGCAAGATATCCGAGGGCGACAAGATGGCAGGGAGGCACGGGAACAAGGGCGTCATCGCCAAGATCCTGCCGGTTGAGGATATGCCGTTCCTGCCAGACGGAAGGCCCATAGAGATCGTGCTGAACCCGTTGGGCGTGCCGTCGCGCATGAACATCGGCCAGGTGTTGGAGACCCATCTGGGCTGGGCGGCGGCCACTCTCGGAGTCCACATCGCCACGCCGGTGTTCGACGGGGCCACGGAGGAGGACGTCTTCAAGTTCCTTGAGAAGGCGGAGCTGCCCAAGAATGGAAAGACAGTCCTGTATGACGGACGCACAGGCGAGCCCTACGACAGGGAGGTAACGGTGGGTTACGCTTACCTGCTGAAGCTCTTGCACCTGGTGGATGACAAGATCCATGCTCGGTCCACCGGTCCGTACTCCCTGGTGACGCAGCAGCCCTTAGGCGGCAAGGCGCAGTTCGGCGGGCAGCGGTTCGGCGAGATGGAAGTGTGGGCTCTGGAGGCGTACGGAGCCGCGTACACGCTGCAGGAGCTGCTTACGGTGAAATCCGACGACATCGCCGGGCGCGTTAAGACCTACGAGGCCATCGTCAAGGGTGAGAACGTGCCGGAACCCGGAGTGCCTGAGTCCTTCAAGGTGCTCATCAAGGAGCTCCAGAGCCTGTGCCTTGACGTCAAGGTGCTCTCCGGCGACGATCAGGAAATCGAGATCAAGGAGATTGACGACGACATCGAGGCCACCGCGAGCGAGCTGGGGATCGACATAGGCAACAGGTCAGGCCGGGCTGACGCCATAGGCGGCCTGCCGCGCCTGGAGACCGAGCGGAAGCGTGCGGGCGGCAGCGACGAGGACGAGGATGAACCGCAGGATGCTTACGAGGATGAGGGCGAGCTTGAAGCCGAAGGGCTCACCATCCACGATGGGCTGTTGGAGACTGAGGAGTTCGATGCCGACCTGGTCGGTGACGATGAAATATAGGGCCCTAGGGGTTGGAAGGGGGATAGGCGGATGCTAGACGTCAACGATTTCGAGCAGATCAGGATAGGAATAGCATCCCCGGAACAGATACGGGCGTGGTCCAGTGGTGAAGTGAAAAAGCCTGAGACCATCAACTACCGTAGCCTGAAACCCGAGCGCGACGGGCTCTTCTGCGAGAGGATCTTCGGCCCCTGTCGTGACTGGGAGTGCCACTGCGGCAAGTACAAGCGCGTTCGCTACAAGGGCGTCGTGTGCGACAAGTGCGGCGTCGAGGTCACCAAGGCGAAGGTCAGGCGCGAGCGCATGGGCCACATAGAGCTGGCGGCGCCGGTCTCGCACATCTGGTACCTGAAGGGCATCCCGTCGAGGATGGGCCTTCTGCTGGACATGTCCCCCAGGGCGCTCGAGAAGATAATATACTTCGCTTCCTATGTAGTTACTGACCCCGGTGATACGCCTCTTGCCAAGAAGCAGCTTCTGACCGAGGCGGAGTACCGGGACTATCGGGAGAAGTACGGCCAGCTGTTCAGGGCCCTCATGGGAGCCGAGGCGGTGCAGGAGCTTCTGCGGGGCGTCGACCTGGAGGAACTCGCCGCCGAGCTCAGGCACGAGATAGAGACCACCACCGGCCAGAGGCGCGTGCGCGCCATCAGGCGGCTTGAGGTGGTGGAGGCTCTGCGCAAGTCCAGCACCAGGCCGGAGTGGATGGTGCTCGAGGTCATTCCGGTGATCCCGCCTGACCTCAGGCCCATGGTGCAGCTGGACG
>LSQX01220497.1_pt1 | contig 19261 bp, 16 predicted proteins | sample 654561 | NCBI WGS metagenome assembly LSQX01 (sample SAMN04489861, study PRJNA283612) | anaerobic digester metagenome | isolation source: 4 biogas reactors fed with cattle manure at either 37C or 55C with and... | place: Denmark: Kongens Lyngby | collected 2014
CGATCCCGATCGCGAACTGGCAGCTTCAGGTGTGGTCCGGTGATGTCCCCGCCGCCAACAAGGCGGACGACCCTCTGGTGCTCACGATGGATCAGGATCGCACGATAAAGCCGTGGTTCGAGCGGGTGAAGCGCACGCTGACGATCGACTGGGCGGCGGCGGGCACGGTGACCGTGAACGGCGCTCCGCAGACGCTGCCCTACACGGGCACGTTCCCGATCAACACGGTCGTGACGGTGGATGCGGTCCCGAAGACCGGCTACGTCTTCGACCAGTGGGGCGGGGAGTACCCCGACGGCGGGCGGTTCAGCGATCCGCTTGAGATCACCATGGACGCCGACCGGACGATCCGCCCGTACTTCAAGTTGGGCACGCAGACGGCAGCCGCGCAGCTCATGGGGGTCAGCGCCCACGCGACCTCTGCCGGGGCAGAGATCAGCTTCACGCTCGCAACGCCTGCGTCGGTGAGTGCCGAGGTGCTTAACATCGCGGGGCGCACGGTGCGGCAGATCGTTGCAGACCGGGCATACGAGGCGGGGCCGCAGTCTCTCGCGTGGAACGGCGCCTCAGAGCACGGCACACGTGTCCCGAGCGGAACCTACCTCGTGCGCGTGACCGCGTTCGGCGATGACGGCGAGCGCTGCGAGCGCATCTCCACGGTACAGATGCGGTAGAACTCGCGGCACGCCAACCAGGACTGAAGGGGGCACCTGCAGCCATGGGTGCCCCCGCAGAGAAGTCTTCCAACGCCATGCGGACGGTAACCATCGCCCTGACTGCTAAGCGAGGCCATCCGGCGGGTCATTCTGAACGACAGCTACAGGTCGAAGCAGTGTGGCTCGGCATTCGCGGTCTGCACTTCAGCGCACTTCGAGGTGAACCTGATGATGCCCATAGCGCGATCTTCCGCGCCGGTGAAGTAGGTCTCCATAGCAGGAATTGAGTCCCACAGAAGCTGCCTCAGTTCAGGTGTATCGACAGCCTCTGCCACTCCTGAGAGTGACGCTACTCGCCATGGGTCCATCTGGCAAAAGAGCAGTTGAGCGTTGGGATTCTGTGCGATCTCGCGCATCTTACCAGAGTCGACTCCGCTCACGAGGTAGAAGATCCAGGGCTCCTGTGGGTCCTCCAGAAGCGCGCCTATCCACCGCATCCGCGGACGCCCCTCTGCATCGACCGTGGCAAGCACATGCAGCCCGTCAACAGCTTGGATAATCTCACGCACGAGATCAGCAGTCTCCGACATCTCATCATCCCCTGTGCGGCCAGGTGGCTTTACGAACTCGGAGCAACTCGCGATCAACATGCTGACTGAATGCGCCTGGTGAACGACGACACCATCCTTTACAGCCCGCCCGTGCCCGCTGGCAATAGCCCGAGCACCGTCTCCGCATTGCGCCAGAGGATCTTCTCCCGCGTCTCTGCCGAGACCCGTGCTCCCTCGACCCGCCCGACCTGCGCCGCGTAATCGCGGCCGGGATAATCCGAGCCGTAGATGACCCTGTCGGGGCCGAGGTGCCGAACAGCGTATTCCACCATCTCGGTGTCATACCACCCGCCGCAGGTATCGATCCAGACGTTCGGCAGGTCCTCCACGTCCTGCACCCCACGCCGCCCGACGCCTGTCAGGTGCGCCATGATGAAGCGCGTGTCCGGATGCCGCCGCGCCAGGTGCGCGATGTCGGAACCGTCCGACTCCTCGGGGTACTTCTGCACCATCTTGTACCACGCGTGGAACAGGATGGGGATGTCCAGTTCAGCCGCCGCTTCGGCGATCGGGTCGATCCGCGGATTGCGCGCATTCAGCTCGATCCCCTGCTTGACAGCCACCATCCCGCCTTCGGCGCAGCGGCGAGCCTCCTCGCGAATGAACTCCGGCGGATGATTCGGGCTGAGGTACATCGCGCCCAGCCAGAAGTGCGGATCCTCGGCCATGAGCGCCATCGTGCAGTCGTTGCGCACGCGCAGATCGTCTGGCGATGCTCCGCTGCCACCAGTCAGTGCGAGGATGCGGCCGATCCCGCTCTGGTGCGCAAGCTCCTTCGTGCGCGTGAGCTGATAGTCGAGCCGATTGGCCGGATCAACCCAGCGATGGTGCACGTGAATGTCGATCGTGTTCATGCCGGCACCTCCAGCAGCGCCCGCGCATTGCGCTCAGTGACGGCGTCCTTCACATCATCAGACGCCTCGGAGTTGCGGATCTTCAGGACGTTCGAGCGCGGATAGAACAGCGGTGCGTGCGTCGAGAACAACAGCCTGTCAGTCCGGAAGAGTTTCGCTGCGATTGCCAGCGACGACTCGTGTTCGTGGAACGCCATGTCGATCCACAGGTTGTCGGGCAGCCTCACCAGCGGACCGACCTGGGGGGCGCTGAGCATGCTCTGCATGCCCTCGGGCGCGAACGCTCCCAGCTCATTCATGCGAGCGAAACCAAAGACCGCGATCCGCAGCGCCGGATGACGCTCGGCGAGAGCAACCACGTCCGTGAATGGCACGCAGGGGATCAGTGCGATTGGGTTCTGCATGCGCTCATCCTCAGCGCGCAGATGCACACCCAGCACAACGCCATCCTCCGCGATGCGCTCCGCAAGGGCATCGATCGTGGGGTCGGCGAGGTCGTATGAGTGGTAGCCCGGCATCAGCCGCACGAGGGGCACGTTCCACTGGTCGCGGCAGAGGTCGTAGCCGCGCCGCCATGCTCGCAGCGTCGGGTTGATGACCGCAGATGGCATGAAGAAGCCGGAGCGCGTAAGCTCGGGCAGACGCAGCTCATTCGCCTCCTGCGGATCCGGCCAGAACCAGGCTTCGAGCGGATAGCCGCAGGCACCGGTGATGCCTTCAGCCCTCAGCATCTCTTCAAGCGATGCGGCATCTCCGGGCGCGGCCGGTCGCATCGCCCAGTTCCCGCAGCCGACGGTCATGTCGAACATGGTGGGCCCTCCCTTGCGGCGACAATCAGAGGGCCAATTCGCTTGGACGCGGATGAAATCCTCTCGCGACGCGCCACTCAGGACATAACCCGTTGTAGAGCACGGCCAGAGAGGCGGCGGCATCCTCACGGGCCGATGCGGGGAACTGCAGGCGTGCCTGTGCGGGTATGGCCGTGTGGGCCTGGACATATTCATGTGCGACATCAGGCCGCCGGGCGTAGCTCGATGGCGGCCCCAACACGCTCGGGCGGCGCCTGGATCGGCATCGGTCCCAGCCGCAGTCTCTGCGCAGGGTCGATCCACTCGTTTGGCGCCAGCCCGTTCGACCGCGTCCGGGTCGACTGAACGAACTCATCGAGCACCTCCGGAAGGAGCCGTCGCCGGAGCTCGAGCTGAGCGATGATCTGTTCCTTCTGAACGTCCGTCAGCTCCGGCATCGCGTTCAGGCGCTGACGCATCGCGTCAGGCGAGACCTCTTCGATCCGCCTGAGAGTCGGCGCGAAGTCATCCATCGACAGGTGTCGCTCCATCCACGCGGTAGGCTGGTAGAGCTGCTGTCCGCCGGCCGCTGCCGTCCACATCATCCTCATACGCGTCAGCATGATCCGCTTCATCTCCGCAACCTGCACGTCTGTGGCGGGCACGCCGGGCGTGAGTGGAGTGCTCGGCTCCTCAATGAGCTGCCCGTTGTTCCGGTCCATGTGGAGGACGTGTCCGTCCGCGGTGACGCGGTGATTGAGGGCATGGCGGTCCCAGTCACCGCACCATGCGGAGAACGCGACATCCTCTCCAGACTGCCGCTCAAAGGGCGCCTCAGTCCGAACGGTCTCCGCGCCGGATACAAGCCATCGCCTCTGCCCCTGTTCGGCGAATTCGGCCTCCCTCAACTTGGCTGAGACCTCATTCCACAAGTCGCTCCCCTGCATCTTGCGATGGGCCATCAGCTCCAGCCATTCCTCGTAGGCGACTGCGGCTCGTCCGAACTGCCCCTGCATCATCAGGTCATCCGCATCCTTGAACAGTCTTCCGCTGTAGTCCAACTGCTGGCCCAGGTTGCGCTTCGTGCCTCAACGGCCGAGACCGAGGAGACGGCGCGACTGCTGTCGGAGTACACGGCGCAGCTCGAAGCCGTGTTCAGCAGGATGGAAGCTGGCGGACTGAGCCCTGCGGAGATCGCCGAGCTCCGCAAGTCGATGAACCAGTGATGAAGTCGCGCATCAACTCCCCGCCTCCCTCCATCCCACCCAGCATGCGAGCGAGCTTCGGGAGGCCCATCCGGTCTCGACACTGAGCGCTTCCCGCGAGTGCTTGAGCAGGCGCTCAGTATCCGGGTTCTTCAGCGCCAGCCGGATCGTCGCCAGCATCCGTTTCGCGTCATCTTCCTCGAGGTTCCAGCCCGCCGTCGGCGCGAGTATGTCCCAGAGGTAGTGGAAAGTCGTGGGGGGAGGCGGCTCTCTCCGGCGCGATCTGCTATGATCGCGCCAGCACAATACGATCCGAAAGGAGAGAGCCGGCGTGGGAGAATTGTATCAGATCACGTCGAAGGAAGACAGCAAGCAGTTGAGCGAGTATCTGAGCCGCAACGGTCAGACGCTGCTGCCGATGGTGGAGTTGATCGAGCAGGGCCAGATGGTGGTGGAGGAGTTCATTGAGGTGCTGGGTCGCGCGGCGCTGGAGGCAGTGTTGGAGCTGTCGGCGGCGCAGGTAGCTGGAGCGCCGCACCAGGGGAAGCGGGGAGGTGAGGTGCGTCGCCATGGCAGGCAGCCCGGCTGAGCATCACGTGATTGTGGCCGTAGGCGTCGACGAGGGAAGTCCAGGGTTTGGTCGAGCGCGGGGTGACGCCGGACCGCAGGCGGCTGTTCGTGATCGATGGCTCGAAGGCACTGGCGTCACGGCGAGATGGTGCTGCGCTGGGCAGCGGCGGCATACCTCGACACCGAGAAGAGCTTCCGACGCATCATGGGATACCGCGACCTGTGGATCCTGAAGGCCGCACTCGACCAAGCCCACCCATCTGAGGAGGTGAGAGTGGCCTGACAGGCGCACTCTGAGAGGGCCGCCTCACCCTAAACTAACAATGGGACATGCTCCCTGGCACCCACCGCGCCATACGCTCGAGGATGCGATCTGAAGACGCCATCAAGTTCCTGATCTGCGCATGATCGACGGGCCATCGCGACTCGAGCACCACTCGCCATGGCCCGGTCCGTCCTCTCTGGGCGCCAGCCTCGGGAGGGTCCTCAGGCCTCATGGTAGACAGTTGAAGTCTCGTCACGATGACAAAATGAACACACCTGCCGCTGCCAACGGAGTGAAGATATGAAGTTAATCTGCGTGTTATCTGTAGCCGCCGGTCTGGTCAGTCAAGTCCAGGCACCCGCTCAGATCCCGAGAGACGATGGCTTCACCGACCACGGAATCGCCGCCCCCACGGCGATCTCACGCGGCACCACCGCCACCATCAATGCAGACGGGGAGCGCTTGGTGCTCATCTGGCTGTGCTCCAGCGAGAGCATTTCACAGCTCGTGATCAATGTCGACAGCGGGGACATACACCAGTTCCCGGTTCCCGGCCCGACCGGCGCGCCCTTCGCGGTCCTGCATTCGAGCCGCAACCTCTGGTACGGCCACCTCAGCGGACATTTCTACGAATTCGACCCTGACAGCCTAGAGTTCAGCTTCGCCGGAGAGACGCCCATGAATTGGGCGGGAGCCCTCACTGAAGCGCCCGACGGAGTGATCTGGGGCATCCTCAATCCCGATGGCCACCTGATCAGCTTCAATCCAACCACTCGCGAACTGACCGATCACGGGATCATCCTCGAGGAGGACTGGGTGCAGATACCCCGGACAATCGCGGCGGATGATTCGGGCTGGATCTATGCCGGCACAGGGACAGCCAGGGGGCAGGTCGTCGGCTACGAGATCGCGACGGGTGAGATCCGGACGTATGTACCCGAGGAGGATCGCGACTACGGGAACGGGCAGCTCTACCGCGGTGAGGACGGGCTGGTCTACGCCGCGGCTCCCGGCTCCGGGTGGGACTGGCATGCGCTGAGCGATGGCGTGGCCACGCCGGTAGATGAGCGCCCCGCCGGCGCCCCCCGGCGCGCCGGCTCCCAAGCCTCAGTCTTCCGCGATTTCGGCGATGGCAGCCGGATCGCGATGCTCGACGTCCCCAACCGGCTGCTCGTGGTCGAGGAGGCCGACGGATCGGAGCGCGAGATCCGGTTCGACTACGATTCTGCGGGCGCAAACATCACAAGCATGGCCGCCGGACCGAATGACACGGTGTTCGGGTCAACCGCCCACACCATGCGCTTTTTCTCCTATGAACCGGCTGCCGACGCTCTGACCGATCACGGTGGCGTCCCCGCGATCGGCGACGGCAACTTCTGCGCGATCGTGCACAATGGCGGCAGGGTATACGGCGCCCACTACTCAGGCGGTGGATTGTGGGAGGTCGATCCGGCAGCGGAATGGCGGCCGACCGCTGAGGGCGATGAGCAGAATCCACGGATGCTTGCAAGCTGGCCTCGCGATATCATGCGACCGCGCACCGCCCTCGCTCACCCGGACGGCAGACATGTGCTCATGGCGGGCTATGCGACGGACGGACTGATCGGCGGCGGCATCGGTATCTATGACCTCGAGACGGACGAGGCAACGCTGCTTAATGCCGAAGAACACCTGCTGCCGGGGCAGAGCTGCATTACGCTGAAGGCGTTGCCTGACGGCAATCTAATCGGCGGGACGGACGTCACATCCGCATGGGCCGAGGAGATAGCGACGGAGGCCGAGTTGTTTATCGTTGACTGGGAGACGAAGGAAGTCGTCTTCCGCACCATCCCCGTCCCTGATGACATCCGCATCATGAGCATCGAAGTCGGCGCCGACGGCCTCGTCTACGGCCTGTCGGGCAACGCGACGTTCTTCGTCTTCGATCCGCAGGATCGCAGTGTCATTCACTCGGAGAGCTTCGCGGAGTATGGCGGCGTTCCGAGACACGCGCTGCACGCGCACCCCGATGGCGACGTCTACGCGATGATGCACGGCGCGGTCATCAGGATCGCCGCGGGCGGTCTCAGTCATGAGCGGCTGGCGAAAAGCCCCGTGACCGTATCCGCCGGCGGTGCGCTGCTGAACGATGTACTCTACTTCGCCTCCGGGACCCACGTCTGGAGCTATGAGATTCCTGCGGCCGAGTAGTTGCCTGCGGCCGGAATTGCAGTCGACTTGACCTGACGAACGGAAGCGGGCGAAGCAGGACCGGTAAGTACCACTACTACTACACCCATCCGGCAAAGAAGGCGAATGGGCAGAAGTGCAGAGTCCCAAGCCTACCTGCAGCCGAGTTAGAGCGGGCCATCATGGAGAAGATAGCTGAGGCGGCCGATGATGCTTCGCTCGTGAACAAGGCCTGCGAGACGGCCAATGAAACACGGGATGAGGGGGCCAGTGATATCCGGGCACAGCTTGAACTCCTGAGGCGGAATCGGCAGGAGCAGGACGGCAGGCTCAATCAACTCATGGAGGTCTTGGGCTCAGGCGAACAGGAGCTTGCTCCCGTACGAGACAAGCTTCACGAGATCAGTGACAGCATCGAGCAGCTTGAGCAGGAGATAGCGGGAAAGCAGGCTGAGCTTGAGGAGCTTGAGAGGAGCAAGGCTGACCCGGGGAGGCTTAGCGCGAATCTGAACAGCTTCGGGGAGCTCTATGAGAGGCTGAGTGCTGCAGAGAGGCAGCACTTGATGGCGATGATGGTTCGGCAGATACGAGTAGCACCAACTCGTTTGGAGTTGGAGCTGTATGACCACCCGACCGTGATTGAAGAGTGGGACGATGGGCCTGAAGGGTGGTTCCGTAGGAGCTTGCACTGGCTCCCCGCTCCAGGGTCGTGCGGAACCATATTGCTGGCCTGCGCATTTTCGTTCCTCTGGGCCTCTGAGGGGGTGTATGGGGCAGAATAGGGCTTATGGGGCGAAGAGGCGGGTGAGTGGCTGAAACGGGCTTTAGTAGTGAGAAGACAGAGGGGGATGCTATGTACTAAGGTGTCCGGGTATCAATGGGGTCAAGTTGATGTTCGTCCTGTGCTGATGTAACTCTCCTCGTCTCACTCTGTCAGTGTCGCGTGCTGATGCCCTCGCTGCAAATCACGAACCACCTCACCAGGTTCCGAGTCACCTGATTCTGAGGTTGAATCGCGCGAGCCAGTAACCTCTGTCAGGTGCACTGGCGCCAATGACTGGCCATCATTGCCGATAGGCATCAGCCAATCGGCCCAGGCGCTCCCCGAGTGCGCGGCAGACGGCCTTCTCGGTTTCGTCCACCGGGATATCAGAGGCACCTCCAGCGACGTGACCAGGGCCGTAGGGGCCACCGCCGGTAGTCGTTGTGAGCAGTTCGGTGGTGGCGTAGCAGACGCCTACGATGATGAAGCCGAGGTGAGCCAGAGCCGGCCACATCGTATAGTTTCCCACCTCCTGGCCGCCATGGAGGGTGCTGGTGGAGGTGAAGCAACCAGCGGGCTTATCGTGACAGGAGCCGGCCATCCATACGCCGCCAAGGGTGTCGAAGTAGTTCTTCATCTGAGCAGCCATGATGCCGAAGCGCGCGGGTGCACCAAAGGCCGCCGCATCGGCCACCGCAAGGCCTTCGCTGTCGGCGCGCGGATAGCTGGCGCTCAAGCGGTCATGGGTTGCCTGCCAGCGCTCGTCGCGGGCGATGACTTCGGGTGGCGTGATCGAGTCGCCAATGAAGGCGAGGATGGGCTCAGAGTTCGCTTCGCGCACGCCTTCGGCGACGGCCACTGCCATCTGCTCGACATTGCCATACCGGCTGTAGAACGGGATGTACACGGTAGCCATGTGCTGATGCCGCCCATCTGAACTACGATGATCACGCGGAGGGTTCGCGCTGCCATACCCACACGCGATTACGTTATGCGAGCAGGTTCGCCATCCCAGAGGGCTGACCTCTGTTCGAGACCCACATTTCGGATTCGCTCCGCTCATTGTCCTTCGCCGATGCCCCAGAACCGGTTCTGTCCGCCCCCAGGGAACAGCTCTGCATGTTCCGACGTCGGTCTCGTGCCAGGGAGTTCCCTGGGCTTACTGAAGGCGGTGAGGGAACGGGCAGGATGAACGACGCGAAGGCGCACGCTCTATGGCGACATCTGGTCGGCTATGGCTTCCCGCTCTTCCGGAGGAGCATGCTGATCTCGCTTGAGCAGGTAGTGGATGTAAAGCAGTTTGACATCACTGCTTGCTTTGAGGCCTGCATCTGCGGCTTGGACGGGTTCTTCTTCATCACCGAGGTGGTAAGCAGCAGTAGCCCAAAGTCGATAGACCAACACGGGATGAGGGTGGTCGGCGTGGTATTGGGAGTAGAGCTGAGCTGCCTGCCCATATGGCCTCTGCGCCTCGGCTGTCTCCTCTTCATTGGCGGTACTCAGCATGTAGGCATTTTTTTGGGGGCTTGCAGAGTGAGGGGGGGGAGGGGGCAACTGCCACCACAGTCTTCCCTACGATACAACGAACCTGGCCGGGAATGCCGGGGGCTTCATGCGAAGGCGACGAGCTCTTGGGGCGAAGTGCCCTCGGTCGACTTCATCCCACCAGTTGGCTCGGAGTGTCTCCTGCGCCAGGTGTGATGACATGAAGACGGCGGCCACCTTCGCCCGTTGGGCTACCAGCCGCCGCCGTTCCTGCGTCATCTTCGCCCTGCCGACTCGTGCCCCGGCGCGGGCAGGAGCCGATCTGGAGCTGACAGGCACTGGTCGCACCGCCGTGACGATGCGGCTTCTCACCCGCAATCTTAGGCCAGCTACTGGCAACACGGAACCCGTTGTTGTTGTTCGTGCTGTCGGGCGTGTTGTTGTTACGGTTCGCCGAGCGGCAGTTGCTCGCGTTGTTGCTCCACGAGCCGCCCCGCAACACGCCGGGCTCAGTGTTTCGATCGGCCCCATGCGGCGTGCATGACGCCGCAATTCTGTCAGTCGCCTTCGGTGTTGGCGAGCCAGCCTCCCAACAAGCGTCCGATCTCCGCAAGCATCCGCGAGACATGCGCGTGTTTGCGCCGTGGCAGGTCACCCAGACCCACCGCCAGCCGTAGCAGCATCTTCAAGGGTCTGCAGCTTTGCATCACCGGCACGCAGACGATCGGCACGTGCTTGGCGGCGCAGAGCGTTTGCCGTGATCAGGCACTCCAGCAGGTCCAGTGCAGTGGTCTCAATCTTTTCGGTCAGCGAGTGTCTGCGCAGCTTCGGGAAATGGCATGCTGTCCGAAACAGCCACTCCAGCATGTCATGCGTCTTCGCAGAGATCGGGCTTTCAGCCGGTTGCACTGCGCACCAGAACCGCCTCTCGGGATACTCTTCGAATCAGACCACCTGCATGTGCACCCTCTGCGAACCCCTTCCAGCCCATGAGTGATGCTCTGGCTTGTTCAAGCGTCACATCGCCGCTGGCGAATTCTTGCTTCAGCCGCCACACCCGTCTGTGAATCCGCTGCACATTCGCATGCTTGAGTCTGCGCCCTTTCGGGCTGATGACCATGCCCAGAAACGGAAGCCCGTGATCCACCGGTGAGACCTGAGTCTTGCCTTCATGAAGGCAGAGCCGCAGGTGGTGCAGAAATCGCTCAATCCGCCTCCGCAGGTCATGCAGCGTGCGCTTGTTGTTCCCAAAGCACAGCATATCGTCGGCGTAGCGGATGTAGCCTTGGACGCCCAGTTCATCCTTCACGAAGTGATCCAGAGGGTCTAGGTAGACGTTGGCAAAGAGCTGGCTTGTCAGGTTGCCGATGGGCAGCCCGCGCGGCCTCAGAGCGAAGAGGTCGTCGCCGGGGAACCACCGCGTTCCGCCGGGAAGACCCGGGATATCTTCGCCACTCGTGCGAATTCGGGCGATCAAGTCCAGCACTTCCTCATCAGCAATGCGTCGGGTGAGCAGCAACACCAGCACCTCATGATCCATGCTCGGGAAGAAATGCACGATATCCGTCCGGAGAACATAGCGGAACCTCCGGGTGAACTCGCTGCAGCGCTCCAAGGCGGCATGCAGTCCCTTCCCCTTCCGACAGGCGTAGCTGTCGAGGATGAAGCTGCGATCCAGCAGCGGTTCGATCACATTGCACAGCGCATGATGCACCACGCGGTCACGGAACAGCGCCGCACTGATCACGCGCTCCTTCGGGTCATGGATGCGGAAGTGGTGGCAGGGGCCCGGTTCCTACGCGCCCTGCCGCAAATCGTACTGCAGCCGCAGTAACTCCTCCTCGGGCACCAAACTCGAACCTGCATACGTCCTGCTTCGTACGCTTGCCGCGACGCGCGCGGCGGAACGCAAGCCACAGGTTCTCCCAATCATGCACCTGAGGCCACAAGTTCTTACAGGTCTGCGCCATGCGAAAATCCCCGGAAAATCGTCTAACGACAACGGAAACAGAGGACAGAATCCAGAGAACAGAGGACAACGACTCAACGACAGCTCCTGGCAACACGGAACCCGTAGCTGCTGTACGTGAGGTCGGGCGCGTCGCGGTAACGGTACGCCGAGCGGCAGACGCCCGCGTAGTCGCTCCACGAGCCGGCCCGCAACACGCGGTATACGCCACTGCTCGGGCCGGTCGGATCGGTCGTGGGCGACCAGTCGTAGTAGTCCGCAGCATACCAGTCCGCGCACCATTCCCACACGTTCCCCGCCATATCCAGGGCGCCAACCCAGCTTGCGCCGGTCGGGAAGCTGCCAACCGGGAAGGTAAGGCCGCCGGGACCTCTGTTCTCAGCCCAGCACAACCGATTTCCGTCCCACGTGTCACCCCACGGGTACTCCCCGCTCTGAGGACCCCGCGCCGCATACTCCCACTGCGCCTCAGTCGGCAACTGCAGGCCTGCTTCATTGCAGAACTCGCTGCAGGCATTCCACGAGACACCGACCACCGGGTGATCATCGCCCTGCTGGCCGTTCGGCACGCTCCCCATCACCGACCGCCACTGCGCAACCGTCACCTCCGTCTTCCCGATCCAGAACCCCGTCAGCGTTACCTCATGGACGGGCTGCTCATCGCTATACCCATCCTCGCTCCCCATCATGAAGCTGCCGCCCGGCACCCACACCAGCGGGATGCCCGCAGGGCCCACGATCTCCTGCCCGGCGTATGTCCCAGGGGCAGTTCCACCACCCAAGCTGGTGCGGGGCACGCCTCGGGACATCCACTGGCGCGGGCTCCTCCAACAGCCGTATGAAATGACGCCACCGTAATCGGCGGCTTGCGGTCGGGGCAGAGGCTGGCGACCGTATCCCGATGAGGGGAAGCTACCGGGGCTGTCCGGATCGAAGTAGACGGCAATATGCAGGTGTGGAGTGCCATATGCACCGATCTTGCCGATGACCTCCCCCTCCGACACGGTAAGCCCCACCCTGTGGGCGCGCACCTCATCGTCAGTGAGCAACCGGTGTGCCGGGGTGTTCCAGGCGCGTTTCAGGTGCCCATAGATGACGACGAACTTCTCGCCCGTAACCAACTGGTGCTGGATCAGGAGGCCGTAGTTCTCGTGTCGACCCTGGTCATCCCAGCCACCCGGAGAAGAGGCAACGACTATGCCATCGGCGATGGACTTGACCGGCGTACCCTCAGGGCAAAGAATGTCCCAACCACAGTGCCAGACATTCGAGCCTTGAGAGTAGCCGGCACCCGATGCCCCGAAGTTGTCCGTTGAGCTATGCATGTACCGGTCCGGCACCGGGTCGGCAGCAAGCACAGCCGACATGGTGGAGAGCAACGCCAGAAGACAGATCAGTCCTCTCATCAGGTACCTCCCTATGCGCGGACCGCTTGTGTGTCACTCCCAGTCTCCTCACCATAGAGGCCTCACGACCGGCCCGCGTCGGGCGCCTCCTCTGCTCCGGTCGTTGGGGCTGCCGCTGCAGGTGCTCCACTCCCTGGTCTTAGCCTGATGCCGAGGACTACTGCAGCAGCCAGCAGCAGCACGAGTAGCGGGATGATGATCTCCCAGGCGATGCGCGTGTAGGTGAACTCAGTAGTGTGCCCATCGGTCAGGTAAGGCCACCAGACCAATGTGTTCGGTGGTTCGCCGCGAGTCTCGTCAGCGTCGGACGAGACGACAGTTCCCGGCACAGTAACGGACAGCTGCCCTGATTCAAGAATACCTTCAAGCGGAGTGCCCCGGTTCGATGGAATGGAGATGGTGTATGAGTACTTGGGCACGAACAGCCCGCTCCGTTGGCGGTGAAGCGCAACCTCCGGGGCCTCGGATCGACTCTCTGCGTTGTCGATGGCACCCAAAGCACCCGCAAGCCCACCTTCCCCTGCTACGCCGCTCGCGAGTTCACATAACTCAGCGAGGCGGGTCACTGTGCAGCAACTCAGGCGTTATAGTCGAAGTAGGGGTGCGGGTTGCCGCTATTGTACAGGTCGCTATGCTTCATCGCCTTCGCGTGTCCATCGCAGAAAGCGGCGTTACCCGTGCCGTTGTGGCGCTCGAGGAAGTTGAAGCCCGGGCGGTCAGTGCCCGACACCGCGCCATGGCTCGTGTTGTCTCCGAACACCGAATTGTGCGCCCCACCGCAGACCTTGCAGTGAGTGCCGTCGGGATCGCACATGAACGGACCCGAGGCCGGAGTGTTGAGGGTGCAGTAGTTGTTGCGGTCATGGCAGACCTCGCCGAGCATCACTATCTCGGCCGGGCGCTTGATCACCGCCATCTTCGTTCCACCGTTGGTCAGGAAGACGCCGGTGGTGTAACCGTAGCTCCGGTGGCCACTGAAGCTTGTGATAGCAGAGTTATGGCTCGCGCTCGGACAGTCGTGGACGTTCTGGTTCTTGACATACGGCTGCGTCGCCTGCATGAGGCCTACCCTCGGGCTGCTGCTGTCGTAGCGCATCGGCATTCTCTCGTCGTAGTCCTGTGCGTACATGAGGACACCGAGCGCGATCTGTTTGACATTGTTCAGACAGGACGTCTGTCGTGCCTTCTCCCGCGCGCGGGCGAAGACCGGGAACANNAGGATCGCCGCCAGAATGGCGATGATCGCTATCACGACGAGCAGCTCGATCAGAGTGAAGCCTCTCCTGTTGGAAAACATCACTCTACCTCCTCGACTGAAGTTGGTGGATCAGAGCAGAACCCGCTGCAACTTCTCCTGTTGGTCGTGAAGCGCATCCGTACGTGATCCGGCGACTAACCAGCCCAATCCTCCTTTCGAACCTACATCGCTTCAGAATCAGAAAAGGGTCCGCATACGCTCCCATCGAGCATGTCGGACCCTCAATACCGATACGCACGTGTTGCTTCAGACCACGAGCGACGAAATCAAAGAGGCAGCTAGAGCAGCGCAACGATGCCCTCCAATGCGACACCAGACCTGCTGATTTCTGTAGTCATGATCCGCGTTCTGTTGGTTCGCAGATGAGGCATGAAGAGCCATCTTGTCATTACCCCCCCGAGGAGGATGCTGCCCTCTTCCCCGTCATCTGAAACATCCCTTGCCACTCTACCTTAAATCTTCATACGTTCAATGTGAAACTTCGATAGACGCTCATTGGCATCATCACACAGATGTGCATGCAGGAATCCCTCCCACACCCCGAAATCCTGCCCACTATGCCCACTCCTGAGATCAGTCTCCTCCCCGATCGGGCACAGGCCCTGTCGCCGGGGAGGTCCCCGCGCGCCCGTCAGGGAAGTATTTATATCTCATCCCGAGGCCAGGAGGCCGCTGCCATGCGTACACGTGTTGTCGCGCTCCTGATCGTCATCGCCACACCGTGCGTCCACGCGATCGAGCTGCCGGTCGCCGATGAGCAGCCGCGGATCGTCCTGCCCGACTACCCCGCCGAGCTGCGCGCCTTCAGCTATATCGACGATCACCCGATCTCGTGGCACCGCTTCATGGTCAATGCCGGCTTCGGCGAGGGTCGCGGTGGGCCGGCACGCCTGCCCGGTGAGTGGTTCGACCAGAACTGGCTGCTGTGCGACTACATCGACCGCTCGGGCGACTACGCCTCCCACCGGTGGCTCAAGCACCGCGGCATTCCCTGCGAGGTCTACGGCCACAACGAGTACCAGGAGTCCATCCACTTCCACGAGAGCGAGGCGCTGCCGCTGTTCCGCGACAACGGCATCGCGCGCGACTTCAACGGCGAGCTGGTGCTCAGCCCGCAGTACAACCTGAGCGTGGAGAGCTGGGCGGCGCAGAAGGACTTCAACGCCTACATCGTCTGCAACAACGCCCCGCGCTGGGCGTCGGTCATCAACTACGACTGGCTCACCAGTCCACTCATCGGCGCCGCCATAAGCCAGGACAACATCGGTGGCCCGGTCTCGCGCATCGGCGCGGGCGAGAGCGGCAGGTACTGCGCCTTCTGCAACCTCAAGTTCATGGACTACCTCGCGCGCCATGACCTGCTGCCGGAGTTCCGCGCGCAATACGGCAGCGTGGCCGAGTACGTGCGCGACCACATCGCCGAGTTCCCGATGATCGAGCCCACGCTGCGCGGGAACGAGATCACCCACGAGGGCGTGGCGGCGATCTGCGACGATCCGGTGCTGCGCGAGTACCAGAAGTTCCTCTACATGGCCCACGCGCACAACCTGATGCGCTACACCCTCGACAACAAGCTGGTCGCCGAGCGCGCGGGCGTGGAGTTTGATTGCCACGGCAACCAAGGCGGCTTCCTGGCCCTGAACTCCTATCCGCTGCTCATCAGCGAGTTCGTGGACCAGGTGTGGTTCGAGGGCGCCGGGCTCTCGCAGTACGACATGTTCCGCTACCACTGGGCGAACGCGCATGGGGTGATGCGCTTCATCCTCGGGCTGGCCTCCGCACACGGCAAGCCCCTGCTGTGCATGACCGAGCTGGGCAAGGAGGACCCCGAGCTGCTCGAGCACGAGTACGCGGAGAGCTGCGCGGGTGGGGGCGTCCTGTTCGCCCAGCAGATTGCCTTCGAGGAGCCGCAGCTTGAGGTGCTGCGCCAGTTCTGGCAGTTCCGCCACGACCATCGCGCACTGTTCGCGCAGGAGGGCCGCTCACGCCACGCGCAGGTGGCCCTGCTCTTCTCGATCCCGACGCAGATGTACGCCGAGTATCGGAGCAATGTGCGCGCGCCGCACTTCAACGATGTATCGGGCGTGGGCCGCACGCTAATGGAGGCGCACATCCCCTTCGACGCGCTGATCCTGCACCACCCCGAGATGCGTGCCGACGACTGGACCGCCGAGGACCTGCAGCGCTACCGACTCGTCATCCTGCCCTCGGTGGAGTGCATCTCTGACGAGCAGATCGAGCGCCTCGCGCAGTACCTGGCGGGCGGCGGGCGGATCGCCGTGGTCGGGGAGTTCGGCGTGCGCGACGAGGACAATCTCCCGCGTCCGGCCAGCGCCCTCGACCGCCTGCGCGCGGCCGGCGACGTCGTCCAGCTTCTCGATGGCGGGCACTTCTTCTTCAATCGCCAGACCGAGAGCGAGGCCACGCGCGCCGTGGTGCAGCAGGCAGCCGCCGAGGTGCGCGAGGCCCTCGGAGGCGAGACGTTGCTCAGCGGCCCGATCCCGCGGATGCTCTGGACGACCACCTGGAGGCACCAGGCGGAGGGCGCGGACCTGCTGAGCGTGCACTTCGTGAACTACGACGTGGACTTCGAATCTGCAGCGGCGACGCCCGCGGAGCCGTTCGAGGTCGCGATCCGCCTGCCGGAGGGCATGGCGGAGCCGCAGGAGGCCCTGTGGCTGACGACCGGCGACGAGCCGCGCCCGCTGCTGATGCAGTATGACGCCGGCGTGGCGACCGTGCAGGCGCCGAGTGTGCGTGTCTACGGCGTGCTGCTGCTCGGGCCTGCGGGGCAGGAGCGAGCGATCAGCGACCGGCTGCAGGGCGACGCCATGCTCTCGCGGGCGGCGTTCGCGGCCGAGGCCGACCCGGCGACGGTCGTGCCGGACGTGGCTGAGGTGCGTGCGCTGCGGGCCGTCGACCCGTCCACCTACCGTTCGCGCGCCGAGGACGTGCTGCGCGACGTCGCGGCCACGCTCGATGAGCGCTACTTCGACGAGTGGCGGGCGATGGCGAATACCGAGGGCGCGACGCTGGCGCTCGACTTCGGCGCGACCGAGGACGCCGAGCCGTGGCGGGCCCTCACTGCGGACATGGCGTACTCCCCCGAGCGCGGCTACGGCTGGCTTCCGGTGAGCGACAGCTCGGTCCCCACGCCCGAGGAGACGGCGTATGCCATGGCGCACCGCTACGCGCCCGATCCGCAGGCCATCGCCCAGGGAAGCTTTCCCTTCTGGCCCTACGCCTGGCAGCCCGACGCGGTGGTCATCGGCCGCGCGCTCTACTGCGGCCAGCCGCGCACGCTGCGCATCGACCTGCCGGACGGCAGCTACTCCGTGCGCGTGGTGCGCGGGAACACCTCGTTCACGCTGCGGAATCTGCGGTGCTCGGGGATGGTGCGCGATGAGACCGGGGTGCGGCTCTTCGACGCGGACTTCTACCCCGGTGGCGCGGAGATGGGCGCGTTCACCGCGAACGTGGCTGACGGGCGGCTGGAGCTGACCTTCGGCGGCGCGACCGGCTGGGGCGTGAGCGCAGTCATCATCCGGCGCACGGGCGACGCCGGCCAGCCCGCGCCCGCCACGCGCGAAGGTGGGTGGCTGGTGAGCCCGCGCTACCCGAACGCCGCGTGGTGGCCGATCCAGCAGGTCTGCTTCTCGCCTGAGGATGACCCGGCGGCGATTCCGGCGGACTGGAAGGAAGTGCCGGAGGATGCCTCCGGTGTGGTCTATCTCGGCAGCAACACAGAGGCGCAGACAGGCGATGTGGTCTATGTTGCCCGCACGATCAACTCCGACGGCGCACACGAGGCGCTTCTGACACTGGGTTCGACGAGTTCAGCATTCGCGTGGCTGAACGGCGAGGAGGTCGCGTACCTGCCGAACGTGAAGGGCCTGCAGGAGAATGAGTGCGCCGTCACAGTGCCGCTGCGCGAGGGCCGCAACACGCTGATGCTCAAGCTGGCTCGGTACTGGGAGCGCAACTGGATGTTCTACGCGCGCCTCAGCGACTGAGGTCGAATGCATGCGTCACGACAGGAGTCGTTGTTGATGCGATTCGGACTATGCGCGCTGCTGATCGTGGTCGCCGTTGTGGCCGTGGCTGAGTGGTGACTTGCGCAGTCGTGTACGCGTCCAGACGCTCGCGAATGTCGCGTCCAAAGGGGTGAACTTGACGTTCAGCACCCGCCCGGGTGTGATTCCGGGGTCGGATTGCTCCGTTTGCGGCCGCAGGCGCGTCATGCATCTCGCGGCGGCGCCCTCAGTCCACCAAATGGCTTCGTGGGACTGAATGTATGCGGAATCGGAACTGATTCAAACTCGGTCGTAGCGGCGATTCTATCAATCGACGGGGTGGTTACCACCGTATTGTATGACCAGAGCCGTTTTAGATCCGTGGTAACCACCCCCCCGGATGGTGATGTCCGTATACTGCTGTCAAAGGGGAGGGCATGGAGTATCCTGTGCGGTGAGAAGACCACAGGCCCGTTGGGGCCAGAGAGGATACGTCCATGCCCGAGCACAGGATATCACCAGCCGAGCAGAGGCGCCAGTGTTTGGAGCGGTTTCTTTCGGGAGGTCTCGTTGCGGAGGAGGAGCCGACCAGCACGCTTGTTCGGCTGGCGGCGCGGGTAGTGCTGCAGGAGGCGTTGGAGGTCGAGCAGCGTGACGTGGTTGGACGCGATCGCTGCGAGCGAGGCAGCAAAGGACGCTACCGCAATGGCTACCGACCCGGCCACCCACACCTCGTTGAGGGCCCCAATTGCCCTGTCCTTGATCAGATTCGGGAAAGGTCGGCAGGCCGTGGTCTGAGACAGTGGTGGGCGCTCCCCGGCGCTGCAGGCGACACAGCCACGACTGCTCGCGCATGATCCGCAGCACTCGCTTGTGGTTAGCGACCTCTCCGCGACGCACCAGCTCCCTGGTCACTCGCCGATATCCATAGCCGTCAAACTCCGCCAGTATCTTCTCGATCTCGTCCTGCAGCGCCGTGTCGTTGCGCCGCTTTCGCCGCTGGCGATCGTAGTACCAACTGCGACTGATCGAGACCAGCTCACACGCCCGCGCCACAGGCACCGTCCCCTGGTCGGCGCTTCGCTCGGCACTCATGATCTCGGCGCTTTCGGAAAAGGGAGACCAGCCCGCTTGAAGCAGCGCTTCATGAAGTCAACCTCAAGCGTGGCTCGTCCCAACGCTCCCTCCAACTCCTCGATCCGCTGCTGTGCGGCGGTCAACTCTCGGCTCAGTTCGGCCTGTTGCTCAG
>LSQX01221068.1_pt1 | contig 19260 bp, 19 predicted proteins | sample 654561 | NCBI WGS metagenome assembly LSQX01 (sample SAMN04489861, study PRJNA283612) | anaerobic digester metagenome | isolation source: 4 biogas reactors fed with cattle manure at either 37C or 55C with and... | place: Denmark: Kongens Lyngby | collected 2014
AGCTCGCCACAAGCTCATAGCCGCAAAAGCAGCTATCGCCCAGACCAGCCCCATCGAAAGTAGCGTCATACCTAAACTATAGAATCCCGCAATATAATCCACCTGCAGTTCTACAATAGAAAAACTAAAAGCGGTAGCAATCGTGGCTACAATCAATATCTGCAACCGCAAAGTGCCGGCGATAAGTTTGACATATATAGTTAGCAAAACAGAGGCTATAAATAGATGTAGCGCTATCGCCCCCTTAAAAGTATCAACCCCAGCAACAGCAAAAATACTTATCGTGCAGACCAAAACAACGCTACTGAGTACGGCCCATAACGCATCATGCTTAGCTCGCTTTGTCTCCAACACCAAAAAGAACAAAGCATTTAAAAAAGCTAATAGATAAATGGCTATTGATTGAGAGATAAACAGCTGATTTTTCATCAAAAACAATACAGCAGCCGTATTAGCAACAACAGCTGCCAACGCTGCAATAAAGACATTAGAAGAAAAAGCCAACCAAGGCAAAATCAAGACAAACCAAAAAGCAAATAACTGCCATGTATCAGCCCCAGTCTGATAAATTTGTCCTACTAGGGCAATTAAGGCTCCTGATACCACGGCTCCCAAGAAGGCCAAACTCTGATACCACCAATCATGGCTTTGCCGCCTTGACACAATATCCGTATCACTACGCTGGCGCAAAAAAACTAGACTCACACCAATGAAAAGCAAAATACCCTGCAACAGTAATAGCTTTTGGGTTGAGCTAATGCTCTGCCAGTTGGCAGCCACCCATGTCACCACGCCACTTGAAAGAAAGACCAAAGACAGCACAGCGCTAATTAACGCCAAAAACTGCTTAGATGTCATCTGCTGAAGCCTCATACGAGCGCACTCCCGTCGTTTATACTAATTAAGTTTATCTGATTATTGTAGGCAGCTTCAGCCGCCTTTGAATGCCTGGACGGACAAATTGGTCCAGTCACCAATCAACAAAACCAAGCTACTCTGCACCAGAGTCGGCTAAAACAGGCTGTGCTAAACTCGAACAACCACCTTAAAACGAGGCTCCTTAGTTATGTCAATAATGGCTCAATCAGTTGGTATTGCTGTTTTTGTTTTTGATGGTATTAGTCTATTTCATCTCTCAGTTCCAAGCACCATATTTAATACTGTAACAATAGATAATCAAGCGGTATACGATCTTAATTACTTTTCTTTAATACCCGGACAAGTGTCTAGCGAAGAAGGGGTAACTATTGAGGTGAAATATGGTTTAGAACTCCTAGAAACAGCTGATGTTATTATTATCCCTGCATGGAAGAACCCTGAACAACCAGCGCCAGAAGCACTCACTGAAGCCCTTCAAAAAGCCTACAAACTAGGCAAACAAATTGTTGGTCTCTGTTTGGGCGCTTTCGTACTTGGTGATGCTGGTCTACTCGACCATAAGGAAGCTACTACCCATTGGCTCTCACAAGACACTTTTGCCGAGCGCTTTCCTAATGTGCAATTTCGTCCCGACGTACTTTATCTTGACGAAGGCAATATTATTACCTCCGCTGGCACGGTTGCCGCTATTGACTGTTGCTTACATCTAGTACGTAAACAGCATGGTTGCGATCTCGCCAATCACATCGCACGCCTCTTAATTACACCGCCACATCGACAAGGAGGTCAAGCGCAATACATTGAACGACCCGTTGCTCAACTACCTAGTGAGCAACGTTTGAATGATGCTCTAGAGTGGGCCTGTAATAACCTGTCCAGCCCGCTATCGATTAAACTTTTGGCAGACCGCTGCCATATGAGCCAACGTAATTTTACACGCCGTTTTCGTCAAGCCACTGGCGCTACATTCAATCAATGGTTGACTACAGAGCGCATTGCTCAGGCTCAACGATTATTAGAAAGTACTGAATCCTCTATTGAGTTAATTGCTCATGAAGTCGGCTTCAACTCCGCAGTCTCACTAAGACAACAATTTTCTAAAAAACTTGGTATTTCACCCTCTGATTACCGCAAGAGTTTTTATAAGGCATTGAGACTTAAGTAATTTACTTAGCCTCTATCAACTCAACAAATGGCCCAAAACCATCGTTAGTTGTCTATTTACCTACTGTTAACAATATGACTCTCAGGCCACACTATAAATAGAGGGACTGACTAGTCCACTAATCAATATAAAGTACTCTTCCATCAAGCTAGAGGTAAAAACATGATGTCAAATATAATAGGCACAGCACAAGGCTCTGCTCCCTTTCCTATCTCCATTTTAGATTTTGCAATGGCAGGATCTGGTCTCAATGCAGGTGAAGCGATTAAGGCTAGCATTAAACTAGCTAAACTCGTCGACCGCCGCGGTTTCCATCGCTATTGGGTAGCCGAACACCACTCTATGCCTGGCGTTACGACCTCTTCACCAGCCATGTTCTTAGCTCGGCTTATCAGTGAAACTAAAAGAATTCGTCTTGGCTCTGGTGGTATGATGCTACCTAACCTCCCACCATTAGTCGTAGCAGAACAGTTTGGACTGCTAGCCTCAATGGCTCCTAATCGCATTGACCTCGGCATAGGACGTGCACCGGGCACCGACTTAAACACTGCTTCAGCTTTACGAAGAGGCCAACTCAATGCTGAGGATTTCCCCGAGCGACTCATAGAGTTATTAGCATTTTTAGACGATGATTTTCCAGAAGATCATCCTTATCACAAGAAGGTATACGCTGTTCCAGGCCCCAGACAAGATAAGGAAAACAACGTCGAGCGTTCTTTTAGCCGACCACCGATTTGGTTATTGGGTTCTTCAGATTACTCCGCACGATTAGCTGCTCGTCTAGGCTTCCCTTTTGCTTTTGCTGCACACCTAGCGGATCAAAATATCATATACGCTCTAGATGCCTATCGCAGTCAATTCCAGTCCTCTGAAGTTCTAGACAGACCTTATGTCATTGCCAGTTTTGGTGTAATGGCCGCAGATACTGAATTACAATCAGAACGCGAAGCTTGGGCTTATTCACACGCTATGATGCGAATGAGTACAAGACGCTCCTTTGTTGTTCCGACTGTTGAGCAGGCCGAATCCTATCCATACTCACCAGACGAAAAGCGACTTTCTACTATGTGGAATGAAAAAATCCTACGCGGCACAGGCCAACAAGTAGTAAACCAACTCCAAGCATGGCAAGAAAGGATTCAAGCTGATGAGTTAATGATTTTGAATCTAGGACATTCTCCTGATGCCATTTATCGTTCAACAGAACTGATCGCTGACGCCTTTGGTTTGCCACAAAACTTACTCGACCACAACTCACTTTAAAAGGTAATTGAAATGAAAAACACTGCTTTGCTTGTTATTGACTTACAAAACGAGTACCTACCTACCGGCAAACTGCCACTTTCCGGTATTGAAGAAGCCGCTGCCAAGTCTGCTCGTATCATCGCAGACGCACGAGATAAATCCATGCCGATCATCCATATTCGTCATGAGTTTGATGCAGCAGCCCCATTCTTCGTACCCGGTAGCGACGGCGCCAAGATTCAAGACGCTGTCCTTCCTTTAGAAAATGAAGAGGTGATTGTTAAAACCCAGATCAACGCATTCCGTGATACAAACCTCAAGGAACTACTTGATAAGAACGAAGTAAAAGAACTAGTCGTGATAGGAGCGATGAGCCATATGTGTATTGATGCCGTCGTTCGAGCAGCTGTCGACCTGGGCTATCCAACAACCGTAATACACGATGCTTGCGCAACCTTAGACTTGGAGTTTAACGGTGTTAAGGTACCAGCAGCTCAAGCCCATGCCACTATTATGGCTGCCTTTGAGTTTGCCTACGCAATAGTTAAATCTACCGACAACTACTTAGGCGCTAACGCCTAATCATCCCAAGTTTGACAGAGGCTTAGCTAAACCACAGTATCAGTTAGGCCTCTGCACTAGAAACCTCCTCCACTCCCCCCACAAATCCTCTCACTAGCGACTAATATACTTAGACAATATTGTCTAAATAGTTAATCTTTTAGTTTGCTTAGCAGGTAAACCACTTGCCAAAGCCTTAATTACATGTAAAACTGCACTGAATTGCGAATTTACAAATTTCGGTCTTTTACCTTAGGTCTTTTTTAATTAGTTCTATGTCAAAAACTCTTATCATTGCGGAAAAACCTTCTGTTGCTCTAGATATATCTCGCGCTTTAGGCGGATTTTCACGCCATGGCGACTATTTTGAAAGCGATGAATACGTCCTCTCTTCAAGCGTCGGCCATTTATTGACCTTAATTAACCCCGACGATGTCGTACGCGGGAAATGGTCTTTCAATAATTTACCGGCCATACCGGAAAAGAGCTTTGAACTTAAACCTATTGATAAAAGAAGTGAAACTCGTCTTAATATGCTGCTTAAATTAATTAAGCGTAAAGACGTCGATCTAGTTATTAACGCATGTGATGCAGGTCGCGAGGGTGAGCTTATTTTCCGCTACATCATGCAATATGCTAAGAGCAAAAAGCCTATCAAACGCCTCTGGTTGCAATCGATGACTAAGCAATCCATTATCGATGCTTTTGCCAATATCCGTGACGATGAAGCGATGAAGGGTCTAGAGGCTGCTGCCCGTTCCCGCGCCGAGGCTGACTGGCTCATCGGTATTAACGGTACGCGCGCTATGACCGCTTTTAATAGTAAGGACGGCGGTTTTTTCAAAACACCGATTGGACGCGTACAAACACCCACCTTAGGTATTGTTTTTGAACGCGAAGAATCTATTCGTCGCTTCGTTAGTCGTGATTACTGGGAAGTGCATGCTGATTTTCTTGTGTCAGAGGGCGCATACAGCGGTCGTTGGTTTGACCCTGAGTTTAAAAAAGACCCCGAGGATGCCGAAAAAAGAGATTCTCGTCTGTGGTCAGAGCTAGCCGCTCAAACAGTCGTTAACGCCTGTAAGGGTAAGCCGGGTATTGTGACTGAAGAGTCTAAACCCTCAAAGCAAGCCTCCCCTACTCTATTTGACTTAACCTCCTTACAACGTGAGGCTAACTCAAAGTTCGGTTTTACTGCTAAGACTACCTTAGCTCTAGCTCAAGCATTATACGAGCGCCACAAGGTCTTAACCTATCCCCGTACTGACTCACGCTTCTTACCTGAAGACTATGTGCAAAATGCCAAGGATACTTTAGCGCTCATCAGCGAAAGTAGCTCTAATGCTAACCGTTCTCATCAAGCACGTGCAGCAAAAATTATTAGGGAGCAATGGGTTAAAACCAATAAACGTATTTTTAATAATGCTAAGGTCAGTGATCACTTCGCTATTATTCCAACCTTACAAATGCCGAAGGAGTTAAGCGAGGCTGAGTTTAAAATTTACGACTTAGTTGTTAAGCGCTTTATGGCGGTATTCTTCCCCTCTGCGGAGTATCGCATTACCACGCGTATTACCAAGGTTGAAACGCATCACTTTAAAACGGAAGGTAAGGTGCTTGTCTTCCCTGGTTGGTTAGAGATTTATGGCCGTGAAGCCCAAGGTAAAGAAGCCAATCTAGTGCCTGTCACTGAAGGTGAAAATGTTAGTACTGAGGATGTCCGTCTGGAAGCTCTCGCCACCAAACCGCCTGCACGCTATACTGAGGCCACTTTATTAAGTGCCATGGAGGGCGCAGGCCGCTTAGTAGATGATGACGAGCTACGTGAGGCAATGTCAGAGCGCGGTTTAGGTACGCCAGCGACTCGTGCAACTATTATTGAGGGTCTTTTAAACGAGCAGTATTTACGCCGTGAAGGTCGTGAACTTGTGCCGAGTGCTAAAGCTCGTCAATTGATGACGTTATTATCGGGACTCAATGTTAAGGAGTTAACCTCACCTGAACTAACTGGTGAGTGGGAGTATAAGCTTAAACAAATCGAAGCAAATCAGCTTAATCCGCAATCCTTTATGAGGGATATTGCGCTCAGCACACAAACCATTGTCAGTCGAGCCAAAGAATATGAGCACGATACGATTCCTGGTGACTATGTCACTCTAAAAACACCCTGTCCAGTATGTAGCAAGGTGGTTAAAGAAAACTATAGACGTTACGCTTGTACCAGCTGTGAATTTTCAATTACGAAGCACCCCGGTGGCCGTACCTTCGAGCCAGATGAGGTTGAAACCCTACTAGCAGAGCATGAATTAGGTCCTCTTAGTGGTTTTATCAGTAAAATGGGGAGACCCTTCAGTGCCATTATTCGCCTGACGGGTGATGAGAAAAAGCTAGAGTTTGACTTTGGCCAAGGTCGTGATGAGGAAGAGGAAAATCTCGATTTCTCTACATTAGCATCTGTGGGTAATTGCCCTAAATGCCCTTCTAAGGTCTTTGATACGGGCATGAGTTATGTCTGTCAAAGTGCTACGGGTAAGGAAAAAAGTTGTGATTTCCGCTCGGGTAAAGTAATTTTGCAGCAAGAGATTACTCATGAGCAAATGACTAAGCTACTCACTGAGAAAAAGACTGACCTACTGGAAAACTTCGTTTCAAATCGCAACAACCGCAAGTTCAAGGCATTTTTAATATTAGATGAGCAGGGCAAGGTTGGCTTTGAGTTTGAAAAAAGGGCTCCAACTAAAAAATCCACATCGAAAAAGACCACCGCCAAAAAGACGGCTGTTAAGAAAACCGCTGTTAAGAAAACGCCTGCTAAAAAGGCAGCTACCAAAAAAACTGCTGCTAAAAAGACAACTGCTAAGAAAACAACTGCCAAGAAAACTGCAGTAAAAAAGACCGCCGTTAAAAAGACAGCAACTAACTAAAGTGTGACATGAAAGAATTAATTCATAAATACAATATTCCAGGCCCTCGTTATACTAGCTACCCTACTGTCCCCTACTGGGAGGACAGTAGTTTTAGCTCTGATGCCTATTTAGAAACCTTAAAGCGCAGCTTCAAAGAGTCTAACGCTAAGCAAGGCATAAGTATTTATATCCATCTGCCTTTCTGTGAGCAACTCTGTACTTTCTGTGCCTGTCATAAGCGCATCACTAAAAAACACTCCGTTGAGGCTCCCTATATCGATGCTGTTATCAAGGAATGGAACCTTTACTTAGAGGTGCTCGAAGAAAAGCCTGTCATTAGTGAAATTCACTTAGGGGGCGGTACTCCAACCTTTTTTGCCATGGAGCAATTAGAGCGTCTCTTGACCCATATTTTTGATAGCTCTACCATCGCCGAAAATCATACCTTCAGCTTTGAAGGTCACCCAAACAACACGCGTCTCGAGCATTTACAAGGTTTATATGATCTGGGCTTCCGTCGCTGTAGTTTCGGGGTTCAAGACTACGACGAACGCGTACAAATCGCAATTAACCGTGTACAGCCCTACCAAAACGTTTTAAATGTCACTGAAGCTGCCCGTAAAATTGGTTATACCAGCGTTAGCCATGATTTAGTGTTTGGTCTACCATTCCAAACGTGGAAAGGGATGGATCGCACTATTCGCCGTACCTTAGAGCTTAAGCCCGACCGCTTAGCTTTTTACTCGTATGCGCATGTACCTTGGATTAAGGGTGTTGGGCAACGAGGCTTTGATGAAAATGACTTACCATCCGGCGAAGAAAAGCGTGAGCTTTATGAAAAAGGCAAGGCCCTATTAGAAGAGCTTGGCTATATTGAAGTTGGTATGGACCATTTCTCATTACCTAGCGATAGCCTATATAAATCGATGGTTGATAAAACTATCCACCGTAACTTCATGGGTTATAGCTCATCCTCTACTCAAGTGATGATCGGTCTAGGCATGTCTTCCATTAGTGACACTTGGTATGGTTTTGCTCAAAATGAGAAGGTCCTGGAAACCTACTATGAGCGCCTTGAAAAAAATGAAATTCCGCTCATGCGTGGCCATGTTCTTAATACTGAGGACCTCGTTATTCGTCGTCATATTTTAAACTTGATGTGCTTATTAGAAACCTCTTGGGAAAAGCCTGAAGAACAATTCAAAGAGCTACCTGATACTTTAGAGCGCCTCAAGGAAATGGAATCAGACGGCCTATTAGAGTTTACTGAAAACGGTCTAAAAATTACTGAAAAGGGACGTATTTTTACCCGTAATATCTGTATGACCTTTGACCTCAGAATGTTGAGAGATAAGCCTGAAACACGCATTTTCTCAATGACGGTATAGGCAGATTTAGACAAATGACCCTAATTCCAGAAATTAAACCTCAGCAATCGATTGAGCTACTTAAAGCGCTACACATTTTGACGCGTGACGGTAAGCTCAATCAAGACAGCCGTCGTAAGTTAAAACAGGTATATCACCTCTACAACTTTATTGAGCCACTGATGCTCAAGGTATTAAACGAGCAAAAGCAACTAACCTTGGTTGACCATGGCGCTGGCAAGTCTTATCTAGGTTTTATTCTCTATGACCTGCTACTAAAAGAGCATCCTCAAGCTCATGTTTATGGCATTGAATTTAGAGAGCAGTTAGTAAAAAGCTCTCAAGAATTAGCGGCAAAGCTGGGATTTTCTGATGGTATGAGCTTTGAAGCCATGAGTGTTGAGGAGGCCATGGAGTCCACTAGCATCCCGGCTAAGGTCGACATCACGACGGCTTTACACGCCTGCGATACGGCAACGGACGACGCAATTCGCTTTGCCTTAGAACGTCAATCCAAACACATTGTGCTCGTGCCCTGCTGCCAAGCCGAGGTAGCGGCTCATATGCGTCAAAATAAAAATGCCACAATCAAGGAAAGCAGTCTTTCTGAAATCTGGCGCCACCCTATTCATACGCGCGAGTTTGGCAGCCATATCACCAATGTACTACGTTGCCTACAGCTTGAAGCGCATGGCTATCAGGTCACAGTGACTGAGCTAGTCGGTTGGGAGCACTCGATGAAAAACGAACTGATTATTGCTCGTAAAGTGGCTAAGTATAAGAAAAGTGCCCGTGAGCGACAACTAGCGATTATGCAGGAGCTCGGTTTAGAGGGAATGACTGAGCGTTTTTCTTATTGATTTTTTTCCAATTCACCCATAACATCATCGTAGCAGTACATTAAAATAATCTTTTAAATTAATAGAAAGCCAATCAAAAGGATGCTCCCATATGTCTAGTATTGAACGTAAACAAACTGGCCCATTAATGTCTAAAATCGTCATTAACAATGGCACCGTTTATTTATCTGGTATCGTGCCTACGCCAGAAGCTGAAGGCAAGGATATCACGACACAAACACAAAGTGTTTTAGAGCAAATTGAGGCCCTACTCAAAGAAGCAGGGACTGATAAAAGCCGTTTATTAACTGCACAAATTTGGTTAAGTGATATTGAAAATGACTTTGCCGCTATGAACGCTATCTGGGGTGAGTGGTTAGACCCTAACGGCGTTCCTACTCGCGCTACTGTTGAGGCTAAGCTAGCACGCCCAACGGTTAATGTTGAAATTCAGGTTACTGCTACACTGTAAGTCTATCGCTATTTCATGGCGTTTTAAAGGGACCGAAGATTAGCTTCTTCAGTCCCTATTTTAATGTCTGGCAAAACAGCTGATTAGCAAACTAGCTTCAAACCGTCCTTAGCTATCTTAACGTACGATGGTAAGTCTACAGCTTGAGTGCTCTCTAGCCAACGATCCATCTCATGAGAAATATGTGTAAATATCATCTCCTCAACATCTAGCTTTTCATAGATAGCGAGCGCAGTATTTACATCGTTGTGATTCCGAGGACTTGTATCTCTAGGTGGGTGACTACAATCCACAATACAATACTTTAATGGTATGTCTGCTAAAAAATCACTAGTTTCTGATGGTAACCCCACCGTATCGCATAAATAGGCCAGACTCCCCTCATCACTTTTAAATACATAACCAAAGCACATTTTAGAGTGCTGTAAAGGCACGGCAATAATCTCTACGTCTTCTATATGACGTGACTCAAAAGCCTGCCATGGCTGTGAAAAATCTAAAATCCCCGGATGCTTATATAAATCAGCAAAACCCTCAGGATCTGGAGGTCCCCAAACAGGCAAAGACCTATTTACCCCCCAACGCAAATGCAATAAACCTTGTGCATGATCCGCATGATAGTGTGTCTGTAAAATACCCGTTAATTGCACACTGGGGAAAAGCTCAGCCAAATCAGTGCGACCTGCATCAATCAGCCATAGCTGATCAGCTATTCGCAAGAGGGCACTACTTGGTCTACGAATATAGTGCTTAAGGCAACGCGCTCTCACGCAAGCAAAACAATCACAGTTATATACAGGCACTTGCCCAGCATCCCCAGTTCCCAAGAACTCCAAGCTAAATGTCATTTTCGCCCCCATAACAACCGTTTAAACATAGCCTAAAGCCAACAACTTTTGACGTAAACTATCCACCGTATCGCTTAAGTCGCCAGAGTTATCAATCAACCAAAAATCAAAGCCTAAAGAATCAACTTGATGCCGTAATTCTTGCGCCATCAAATGATTACGCTCTAAGCGCAACTCAATTTCTTCGACTGTTTCACGCCCCCTAGCCAATAGTCGCTGACTCAACAATTCATTAGGCGTTTGCACCAAAACCAAAATCGCTTGAGGATACTTTTCAATAACTTGTGGCCAATACTCTCTAGACCCATTCACGAAGACCAATTCGCCATTATGTAAATGCTGATCTAACTCTTTTTTAATGCCGTATGCTAGGCCATTGGCGCGCCAAACCAGCGCAAATGCTGTCTCAGACTCTAGCCGTTGAAACTCACTCTCACTAATTAGCTCCTCATCATCAACATCTAGACCATGACAACGAGTGACTACTCGCTTCATCACTCGGTATTGATTGGGCATCTGCACGGATAGCTCTCGCAAGATACTATCCTTACCACTACCGGAAGGGCCAACCAAATAAATTAGCTGTCCACCCATCAGAACACTCGCTTACCCTGTCGCCAAACCTTATTAATCACAAACTGATCACCAACCTCCTTAACATCGATCATATCTGCTCTTAAGCCCTCTTTAATCTGGCCTCTATCAGTTAGATTGACTGTTTGAGCTGGATTCAAGGTCACCGTTGCAACCGCCTGTGCAAGCTCATAACCATCTTCCATCGTCGCCAGCTCTTTAACTGCTCGCAATAAACTGGACGGATAATAATCACTCGATAAAATACCTAATACATTTTTACGAGCTAAATCAGCAGCGGCAATATTACCCGAGTGTGAGCCTCCGCGGACTATATTTGGCGCTCCCATTAAGACTTTTAAGCCTAATTCATGACTACGCACTGCGGCAACTTCTGTGGTTGGAAACTCAGCAATTCTCATGCCTAAACTAGCTGATTCCTCCACATGCTCTAAGGTCGCATCATCATGGCTAGCAATAGCAATTTTCTTATCATGACAAATAGCGACTATTTCTTTACGGAAGGAGTCGCTATATTTTTGACCATTCACCTCTTGGCGAGCGATAAAGTCCTCCATCTCCTGATCACTCAGGTGATACTTACCTTGATAGTATTCACGATACTTCTCATACTTCACAAACTGACGTTGCCCTGGCGTATGGTCCATCACAGACACTAAACGTAAAGCAGGATGCTCCACAACTAATTGATTAAACATGTTGAGTGTTTGGTCATGGCTAACTTCACAACGCAAATGCAGAAAATGCTCGGTTCTTAACACATCATCCGCAGCAGCCAACTCTATCGCTTTAATCATATGAGGCAGTTGCTTCAAGCGCTTTTGCTTAGGATCGACATCACCAATTGATAAAGCATCAAATACGGTTGTGATACCAGAACTAATTAATTGGGCATCATGAGCCAAAGCAGCAGAAACTGAGGGCCATTCAACCCCTGGACGGGGATTCATAAAGCGTTCTAAGTTATCAGTATGCAGCTCAACAAAGCCGGGCATTAAATAACTACCATCCAAGTCTTGAGCATTGGGAAGTGAACTAATACCTTCACTCACCTCCTTGAACACCCCATCCTTAACAACGACCGTTCCTCTAATCACTTCATCAGCTAACACCACGTTAGCATTGGTATAAATACGTTCAACTTGCATTACTTAACCCCACAGTACTTAACTCAATATAACGGTCCATCACTATTTCTCGCGCCTCTACATCATGGAAAATTCCAATAACGGCAGAGCCTGCATCCTTTGCTTCTTTAATCAGCTCCAACACAACCTGTCTATTTTTATTGTCTAAAGAAGCTGTCGGCTCATCTAACAACATAATTGGCCAATTAACAATAAAGCTACGAGCAATATTAACCCTCTGTTGTTCACCTCCTGAAAAGGTTCCAGGCGCTAAACTCCATAAGCTAGAAGGAACCGCCAAACGGGTTAATAACTGCTCTGCGCGTTCTTGTGCTGCTTGATGACTCCAGCCCCTTAATAGAGCCGGCTCCATCACGACATCCAAGCAACTAACACGCGGAATAACTCTCAAAAACTGACTTACATAACCTATTAACTCTTTGCGTACCATCATCACGGTACGAGGATCGGCACCGACCATTTCAATGTATTTATCATCCTTAAGAAACTGAATACTGCCGCTAGCCGGTAAATAGTTTCCATAAAGAGTTCGTAATAAGGTAGATTTTCCTGTGCCGGAAGGACCATTTAAAATGACACATTCACCAGCCCCCACCTCAAAGCTAATATCCTTAAGCACCTTTAAAACAACCCCTTGCTGTTGGTGCAAAGTGAAAGTTTTATCCAAGCCACTGACTTTAACTAACGTTTTCATAAACACTCCTAAGGCTGTAGAACAGAGGACACAAGCAATTGAGTATAGGGATGCTGTGGGTCATCTAATACTTGATCAGTTAAGCCTGACTCGACAATCCGTGACGCACGCATCACTAACAGGCGATCTGCCAATAAACGAGCAACCGCTAAATCATGGGTCACGATAATCACGGCTAAATCCAACTCGCGTACTAAACCTCGTAGCAAATCCAATAGACGCGCCTGCACAGACACATCCAAACCTCCTGTTGGCTCATCCATAAAAACTAAACGCGGGCTTGAGACAAGATTACGGGCAATTTGCAAACGCTGCTGCATACCACCAGAAAAAGTTCTAGGTAAGTCATCGATTCTGTGTTTATCGATTTCAACCTCTGTAAGCCACTCTGTTGCTTCTTGACGAAGCTGCCCATAGTTTCGAACACCTTGTGCCATCAGGCGCTCACCCACATTTGCACCCGCAGAAACACCCATTCTTAAGCCATCTCTGGGATTCTGTTCAACAAAACCCCATTCTGTACGTAATAAAGTTCGTCGTTGCGCTTCGGTACAACTGTACAAATCAACTAGACCCAATTCAGGTGTGCAATAAGTAATATCTCCTGATTGAGGGAAGGTTCTTCCCGACAGCACACTCAGTAAGGTTGACTTACCCGAACCAGACTCCCCAACGATACCTAGCACCTCGCCTGGGTATAAGTCAAAAGACACATCCTGGCATCCTTTGTTAGGACCAAATAAATGGCTAATATTATTTACACTCAACAAAGGTTGAGCGTTCAGAACGTCCAAATCAATTGCTTGCTTACTCAACATATTCACCACTACTACTCCTGTTCCGATATGCGCTGAGAACAATAATCTGTATCTGAACAAACGTAGGCTCTAGTACCTGTGTCGTCAGTCACAATCTCATCTAAAAAGGAATCCTTGCTGCCACAAATGGCACAAGCCCCTTCCCATTTTTGTATTTCAAATGGGTAATCCTCAAAATCCAAACTCGCTACCTTGGTATAAGGCGGCAACGCATATAAGCGCTTCTCTCGACCAGCACCAAATAGCATTAAAGCCGGACTTAAATTCAGTTTTGGATTATCAAACTTGGGAATGGGGGATGGGTCCATCACATAGCGATCATTAACCAGTACAGGATAAGCATAGGCGGTAGAAATATGCCCGTACTTAGCGATATCCTCATACAACTTCACATGTATCACCCCGTAATCATTCAACGCATGCATGGCTTTGGTTTCAGAGTCAGAGGGCTCAATAAAACGCAAAGGTTCAGGAATAGGCACCTGAAAAACCATGATTTGATTTTCTCTTAAGTCAAACTCAGGAATGCGGTGGCGAGTCTGAATAATCGTGGCATCCTCTGTACGCTCAGTTGTTTCGACTCCTGCAGTGTTAGCGAAGAAGCGACGGATAGACACAGCATTGGTTGTATCATCTGCTCCCTGGTCAATCACTTTAAGTACATCTTCCTGACCGATCACTGCTGCAGTCACCTGAATACCACCTGTTCCCCAGCCATAGGGTAATGGCATTTCTCTACCACCAAAAGGCACTTGATAACCGGGAATGGCAACCGCTTTTAAAAGACTACGACGCAGCATTGCTTTTGTTTGCTCATCTAAATAAGCAAAGTTATAGCCCTTTGTTTCACTCTCTTTTTGTTCAACAACAGATAAACTCATCACTTCACCTCCCCATCCATCGCGTTGGCTTCTTTACGCATTTTTCTGATTAGATCTAACTCAGCTTGGAAATCGACATAATGAGGTAACTTCAAGTGTGAAACAAAACCTGCCGCCTCCACGTTGTCGCAATGCATTAATACAAACTCTTCTTCCTGAGCAGGAGAGGCTATTTCCTCACCCAACTCTGGACCACATAACGCTCTATCAACTAAAGCCATGGTCATTGCCTTACGCTCGTTATAGCCAAAAGCCAATCCATAACCTCTGGTGAATTGCGCAGGCTCCGTTTTAGAACCCATAAATTGGTTAATCATTTCACACTCGGTTAACTCAATTTCACCCACACAAATAGCAAAACCCAATTCCTCTGGTTCAATCCAAAGCTCAACAAAACCGATACGAACTTCACCCGCAAATGGGTGAGTTCTGCCATAGCCTCGCTGCGTCGAATAAGCTAAAGCCATCATAAATCCCTCGTCACCTCGCGCTAATATTTGCAAGCGTTGCTGACGATTAGTCGGAAAATCCAAAGACTCACGAGTAATATCAGGTACCGTACCGTTAGCCGGTTTTTCCGAGATCACTAAGCCCTCTTTTTCCAACATTTTCAAGACATGAGGGCAAGACTCTATTGCCTCATTTTCAGGCTCAGATAATACTGGCAAACTTGCTTCCTCTTCCAATAAACTAAAATCCAGCAAACGATGGGTATAGTCAAAGGTTGGACCCAACAACTGCCCTCCCGGCAAGTCCTTATAAACCGCTGAAATACGTCGTTCAAGCTGCATAATTGAGGTATCTAAAGGCAAAGAATCGACAAAACGTGGTAGGGTCGTACGATACGCTCTTAATAAAAAGATGGCTTCTAGTAAATCCCCCGCAGACTGCTTAATCGCTAGCGCAGCCAATTGTGAATCATATAAAGACCCCTCTGCCATCACCCTAGACACAGCTAAAGGCAACTGCTCTTGGATTTGCTTAACAGTGAGTTCAGGTACAGCTTGATCGCCACGACGTTTATGCGCTAATAAACTATGTGCATGATCAATTGCTTTCTCACCACCTTTAACGGCAACATACATAACTTACTCCCCACTCCCTTGTGCTACCTGTACCAATGTTGTACGTGGCAGACCTAGCACTCTATCCTTAGCTACAAAAAACACATCAATACCACGTGGAAAAGCAGTTTTTTGTGCTCTAATCGACCAAAACTCAGCATCGATATCTAAATTAACAAGCCGTTGCTCCAAAATGCCTGGCCCAGACCACATCTGCTGAGCTCCTGTATCTAAGTCATTCTTTTGCACAATGGCCGTACAAGAAAACTCAGGGTCTCGATCAGTCCCTACATTTAAACGCTTTATATAGCCAATTTCCTCTTCACATAAAAAGGCAAACAGCGCTTGCTCAGGCTCATCAACTATTTGACAACCCGTATGAAAGCTCAGGTTTTGCTGAATTTTAGAAGATGATAGCGCTGGACTTAACCACACCGGTGTACTGCTATCAAGCAAGGTCAATGCCATTCCATAACCAGCCTGACATAGCTCCGCTAAGGAGTCAGTTCGATCTACGCAATGACTTAAGCCCGGCTCAGATAAACTCTTTAATAAAACTCTAAACACATGTTGGGAGTCCGCGACCGAATCCGCAAAAGCGGGTACTAACTCGTAAGAATTCATCCTTTATTCCCCTCTTACCATGGTGAAAAACTGCACTTTAGAACCAGCAATCTCTTGCTCTCGTTGATTGCGACGCTGCACTTGTTCCTGCTCCAAAGGACTAATAACTTTTTCAAACCAATAGTCTCCTTCAGCGCCTTGCAACAAGCCATCCACTAGGGCGGCAAGCTCAGCATTTAATAAATCCCGACCTAAGAGGTAGCTGTAGCCTAGCGCACCATCAGCCATTTTGACTACACAACGTGTCACGACTACCTCTCCTAGGTTAAAAGGCTGGCCATTGCCTCCAGCCGCTCCCTTAGCCATCACCATGCCTGCTTCCGGCTGTCGAATGACGCTATATTCACGCGCCTTTAAATCCCTTTCTAACTCTTTTAAACTATCCCCTGCTTGCGCTAAAACTCGCATCCAATGCTGGCGTTTTTGCATCACTAAACTCCCTTACGTTACGATGTGATACTGAAGTCTATCGGCTCGACTAACAGAAAAAGCCAGCTCAAATACTTCGTTATCTTGATTTTTTGAAATTGTTTGGACTGTAAGAACAGGCCTATTTTTCGGCATTTTTAACCTTGAACTCTCTTGTGAGGTTGGCATTCTAGCGCCTATCAAGCTAGAGTCTCTGGTTAAAACTTGTCCACGTTCACGCAAATATTGCCTCATAGAACCTTTTTTATAGTCAGACAATAAGTCTTTATGCTTGGCAGAAAACACATGACGAATCATCGTTGTCGGCGTTTCTTTTACAAGTCGCAAGGTACTGTACTGAATTACTTCTGCATCAGCTTCTAACACTAACAGCTCAATTTCTTTATCCTCAGCAACTCGCTGCTTCAAACCCAGCAGTCGCGCCTCACTAGCATGCCCCTCAGTGTTAAACCAATTACTATAAGAACTCTGTTCAACCATCAAATAACGCAGAGGTGCTTCGAGCACTTGAGTACCTTTGCCCTGCACTCTTAGCACATAACCTTCCTGTGCTAAGACTTCTAACGCTTGGCGTACAGTATGGCGATTGACGCCAAAACGCTTGGCTAAAGGTAATTCTCCTGGTAGATAATCACCCGTTTCATAACCGCTCAACTCGGCTCTCAGCTGCGAGGCTATTTGTAAATAAATCGGTTCCACTTGTCTAGACAACCCTGTTAATAAAAAAAGTGAACTTCTCTAACTTCTGTTTTAGATAAAGAGACGGCGTAAATATTGAGAAATAATGTCGATCACGCTAACTGCCACGATAATAATCAGCAAAATAGCTGCGCCCTGGGTAAATTGGAAACCTCGAATCGACTCCCATAACAAGACACCAATACCTCCCGCACCGACCATACCAACCACCGTCGCTGAGCGTACATTAGACTCAAAACGGTATAAAATGTAGGATATCCAGAGCGGCAATACCTGAGGAATCACACCAAAAATAATCTCCTGCAATGCACTGGCACCCGTCGTACGTATTCCCTCTACAGGCCCTCTATCAATAGACTCTACGGCTTCGGCAAAAAGCTTAGCCAAGACACCGGTTGTACTGACAAATAACGCTAATACACCAGCAAATGGTCCTAAACCAACGGCAACTACAAATAACATGGCAAAAACCATTTCATTAATAGAGCGTAAAACATCCATCAAGCGTCGCACCGGCTGATAAATCCACCAAGGCACAATATTGGCAGAAGACATAATGCCCAAAGGAATACTAAAAATAACTGCTAAGACAGTTCCCCACAGTGCAATCTGTACAGTAATCAGCATTTCCTGTGCATAATGTCGCCAATTGCTAAAATCAGGTGGAAAGAAGTCAGAAGCAAAAGTCACCATATTTGCTGAGTCTTTCCAAAGTTGGTAAGGATTCATTTCTGCCCCCTCCCAAGACCAAACCAGCAAAGCTGCCAATAACCCCCATGCAAAAAGTGAAGTCCACTTCTTTTTTTGCGGTTGTTCGGGTAATGACAATGATGAAACTACGGCCATAAATTTTTCTCCTATCAACCCCACGCCATACGACAGGCGTGAGGTTTTTTAACGTTTATTTTTATTTCTTAGCGCTTAGCTCTGTCATTCTTTCTTCTAACTGCTTAAGCTGGCCATCAATTTCTGCTAATTTTGTTTCTTTATCGTCTTTTGAAAGACCCTCATTAGCAATGACCTCATTACGAGTTTTGAACAACTCTAACTGACGAATAGGAAGTAACTGATCGTTATCTGATTTTCTAAACTTACCCCAAAGTAACACTTTCAATTTTTCTACTTCTTCAGGCTTATCACCGTAATTAGCAAAGAAATTATCAAGTTTGTCTTTTACTTCCTGAGGCAAATTTGTACGCCAAACAATTGGGTCAGAAGGGATTAAAGGTGAGCGCCAAATTTCTTTAATTTCGGCTGCTTTTTCTGGATTACTACGCTCTAAACGGACAATATTCGCAGTATTGTTTGTCGCTAAATCGACCTGCTTATTCACGACTGATAAGGCATTAACCTCATAGTTCGCATTAACTGTACGTTTGAAAATTTCTTTTGGATCAACGTTGTTTTGTGAGAAAACATAGTAGCTAGGTACTAAGAAACCAGATGTAGAATTAGGGTCACCATTACCAAAAGACAGGTCCTTAGCATTAGCAAGTACATCTTCAATACTGTTTAATGGACTATCTTTGTGAGTAATTAATAAGCTCCAATAGCCACCATTACCCTCAACATCCGTCGTTTGATAAACAACCTCACCACCGGCCCGATCAACGGCTTCCATAGCTGACTTATTACCAAACCATGCAATATCAACCTTATCAAAACGCATGCCTTGAATAAGACCGGCATAATCAGACGCGAAGAAAGGAACAATTTTATAGCCAGTCTGCTCTTCCATGTCCGCCAAGAATGGCTCCCACTGTGGTCTTAAGTTTTGAGACGACTCAGTAGAAATAATACCGAAATTAATTTCTTGCACATCTTGTGCATAGGCATTAGCTGATGCAAGCACACATACCGCCAACGAGCCTTTAATCCAGGTTGATAATTTTTTCATTACCATTACAAACACCCTCCAATGGGTTAATAAATAATTAAACTAAGTTAAACAGCTATTCTTCTCAATACAGCTTTACTACCTGTATCAGGCATACCGAACAACAAATCCTGATCACTTTCCGAACTGT
>LSQX01230390.1_pt1 | contig 19252 bp, 19 predicted proteins | sample 654561 | NCBI WGS metagenome assembly LSQX01 (sample SAMN04489861, study PRJNA283612) | anaerobic digester metagenome | isolation source: 4 biogas reactors fed with cattle manure at either 37C or 55C with and... | place: Denmark: Kongens Lyngby | collected 2014
GAATATGGTCAAGTATCGTGAGATCTTGCGGCTACATGCCTGCGGGGTCAGCTAGCGCAACAGCGCGTTCGCCTGCGGTTGCTCGAGGAACACCGTGAAGGCGGTGATCATCAAGGCGCAGACGAAAGGACATCGCGTTCACCTCTGGTTGCCCGAAGAACACTGTCGGAAGAGACGCATGCCATTGTTGTCAATCAGCAAAAGCTCTATCCTGCCAAGATCACGGAATCATCCAAACGCGAACCTGACTTCGAGCACGTCAACAATGAGCTCAAGAACCCGAGCAGGTGTCCGCGTTGTGTCACCTGGAGCCTCGCTACCCGGGTGTTGCTTCCCAGGTGTTGCTTCCCTATGTCGTTCGATAACCCCAATCCTGCCACTTTTTTGCGATTGTCAGGAGAACTGGTGGTCCTGCCCTCCGGATTCGATGCAAAATTGTTGGATATCCAACACCTACGCTAGTAATACGTGTTTGATGGGTCACGTCTGAGTAGGTATTTGCTCCAAACCTCCTGAAAAACGCAAATTATTGGCAGAATTGAATTGGCAGAATGACCAATGTGCGTGGTCAACCAGTTACTGAGGTTTTCGCTAACCTCATCATGCTGGAGAAAATGCAAATAAAGTGCAAATAAAGTGCAGGGAAAAGTACAGGACAAAGGGCTGTTACTCTGGCACAATAAGTGCGTACGTCAGGTTGGAATCGAGGGTCAGTTGAGATGCAGTACGCATGTTGAGGTTCAACAGAAGGTATCCTTATGCCGGAACATGCCCTTTCGTCCCCCGAGTGTCACACAGGGGCTACCGTTCATTGTTAGCAAGCATCGTGTCCTTGCTCCCGTCGACCACAAAACAGCTACCGCTCCGCTCCTGGCTACCGCTTGTGTGTGGGTCTTCGAAAGAGGAAACCCCCTATTTTATTTATTGGCTTCGAATAGATTAGTCTAGGCTAATCCTGTTGCGAAGCCCGCTTGCTGAACGTGCTGACTATGACAATCGACGCGAATACCAAGCCGGCGGCGAGCAGCGCGTAGAAAGGCATGTAGCTGCCAGTTTGCTCGGCGATGAACCCACAAGGGATGTTGAACAGGAACGAACCCGCTGAAAAGAACAGCTGCAGGTCGCGCGCCACTTTGAGGAGTGTCTCGGACGAAGACAGGTTCATCGCCCAAACCGACATTCCTGTCGAGCCCGATGCCATGCCGAATCCAAATAGCACGGCGGCCGCCACGGCAACGGCTTGCTGATTCAAGACAGTCGCCACGCAGAAGATCGAGCCCACGATGTAGATGACGAACAGCAGAGCCGTTCCCTTTTGGACTCCCAGTGCATCCAGAATGGTACCTGAGGCGAACTTGCCCACTGCAAGACTTCCGCCTAGCACCGACACCATTGCGCCGGCAAACAGAGCATCGTAACCGCCCGTCGTCAACAGCACGCTGAAGTATGTGACGCCGCATGCACTGGCTGCTCCGACGAACATCATCGCCACGAGGAACGTCCGCATGCGGCCTTTCGAAATCTGGAAGCGTGCCTGTTCGTCATGTGCTGTCTTTGTGATCGGTTTGTCGCTTTCCTGCTCGTCGGCTTCCTTCGTGCCGTACGGTAGCGCGCCGATGTCCGAAGGGTCGTTGCGCGCCATCACGAAAATCGCAGCCGATGCGCAAATGGCGATAGCGGCTTCCACGAGAAACGCCGTCTGCAGTGAATACGCGCTGATGATGTTGATCACGATGAGCGGAACCACCAACGACGCGACGCCACTTCCCACTGCGGATGCGCCGATTGCGGTGCCGATGTTCTTATGGTACCAGCGCCTGATAATGACAGTCAGCCCGACCATACCACCGAACGCATTGCCCATGCCCAGAATGGCGATTCCCACGGCGTATATGAAGAAACCGTTCGAAAGCGCCATGATCACGAAGCCGATTGCCGTCGTGCCGCAAGCAAGGGCCAAGCCCACGCGGCAGCCCAAGAGCCTGAAGTAATCGGACACGATGACCATCGTGGCCAAGAACGTTATCGATCTGATAAGAAAGACCGTCGAGACCAGTGAATGCGACATCCCTGGCATCTCGACCATGTACGGAACGTGCACACCGAAACCCGTGGTGACCATGCCGATATTCACAAATATAGTCAGGAACCCGCAGGCCGTAATAAAGCGTTCATAATTTTTGACCATACGACTTCCTTCGCATTCAGATGGGCGTGGTCACATATTGGCGCGATCGCGTCCTGTGTCGATCGGTTACAAAGTCGAAGGCCCGACACGCGCAATCGGCGCCGGGCTTTCTGGATTGCTGTTATGCGATTGGATGCTCGATGGCGAATTGACGGCCATAAGAGGCCAGCTCGTCGAGCATCACCTTGCGGCAACGATCGTTGAACGGGAAAGGCGTCGCTTGCGGGTAGAACCTGCCGCCCGGGCAATACGTGTCGATGCAGCGGCGGACTTCGGCGCGAATAGCCTCATCGGTCACGGATTCGCCATCGATAGCTGCGGCGTCGATGCCGCCTGCCATCGCCAGCTTGTTGCCCACACGCTGCTGAATGAACAAGATGTCGTTTTGTGGGATAACACCCTGCCACAGGTCAATGCCTACTTCTACCATGTCCTCGACGATTGGCTCGCAGAAGCAGTCTGCGTGATGGAAGTACATCGCTCCGATTTCGTGCACGGCAGCGGCGATTTCGAACTCGAAAGGCTTGATCATCTCGCGCCACACGTTAGGCGGGAGGAACAGGTTGAGCTTGCTGCCCCAGTCGTCTTGGTAGAACACTACGTCAGGCTTGATATGCAGACCAGCCTCCTTGATGGCGGCGATCTTGAAGTCAGCGATAGCACTCAAAAGCTCCATCATGGCCTCGGGTTCTTCCAGATAGGCGCAGAACGCATCTTCCATTCCCATGAGAAAATGAACGCGCTCGAACATGCCCGTCGAGCTGAAGTAGTAGACGAATTTCTCGTTGCGATCGATCTGCGCAGCTGACTCCTCGGCATCCGTCCAGTCAAGGCCCTTCAACGATGGAACAACCAATTGTTCCTTCCATTTGATGATGTCTTTGATGACGGCGTTTTGGGCAGTCACATGGGGATGTTTGCCCGGAGCGCCCGGCAACCACATCATCGTGGTTCCCCATGAATCCTTATGCTCCAAGCCGTCTTGTTTGATGGCATCGGAGCGGGAAATCGGATCGTTGTGGATAAGAGCCATCGATTCGCGGATGTCCTCGTATCGTTCGGGCTGCTTGCCCTCGTAGATTAACATGAAGTTCTCGCGGGGGGTCAGTTCCATATCAGCCTTCCTTTCGGGAATCGAGTAGTATCGAAGCCGAAGCGGCATGCATGGAACTCGCGGCGCGAGTCCGCGCAATCAAACGAACCCACTATGCCGTTGTCGAGCTATCCACAATAACGTACCTGAGAACATAACGAATGGCTATTGGCAAATGAACCTACTATGCTGGATTAAGGCCAGTACCAAAGCACCATGTTCATTAGCCGATTAGCATTAGAGCGATTCCGCCATGCAAATCTTGCTATATAGTATTGAGATATGCTCCGCAGCGTTGATTGAGCAGAGAGGGTTTGCTTTATGAGATTGTTGGTGCTTTGTGAAGATGACAGGACGGATAAGTATCTTCCCAATCTTCCTGTTGTCAATCAAGTGGAACGCGTGGTGGTGCTGCGAGGTGCAGCGGACGAGGAGATTTTATCGTTAGTACCCGATGCAGACTTTATCATGGCAGATGTCGTAACTCCTGTCTCATCGACCCTCATTGCCGGCTTGCCTTCTCTTAAACTTATACACTCAGAAGGTGTTGGCTACAATCTTATCGACCTTGATGCTGCGCGAAAACGAGGCATACCCGTCTGTAACAACCGCGGCGTTAATGCCGGCGCCGTGGCAGAACAGGCGATTTTGCTCATGCTGTCTTGTCTGCGTAATGTGGTTGAAGCTGACGCAGCGTTGCGTGTGAACAACCAAGTAGAAGTGATGAGGCGGATGATGTCCGAGGGCATTCGCGAACTTGGGGATTGCCGGATTGGTTTCATCGGATTTGGTGATATTGCACAAGCTACGGCATTGCGCTTGAAATCATGGGGATGCGAGATGGTATATGAGAAACGCGCGCCGCTCTCTCCCGAGGAGGAAAGCCGTTTTGGCGTCCGGTTTGAAAGTCTTGACACCTTGGCATCACGTTGCGACATTGTAAGTATTCATGTGCCGGCAACTGATGAGACGCACGGTATGATAGACGCTGCGTTTATTGCGCGCATGAAACCCAATGCCTATCTGATCAACACGGCACGCGGGGAAATTGTCGATCAAGAGGCACTCGCTCAAGCTCTCATTGATGGGCGCATTGCTGGTGCTGGATTGGATGTGCTCTATCCCGAGCCGGTATCCGCAGACCACATACTTCTTAATCTTCCAAAAGAAGCATCGCGTCGCATTGTGTTTTCTCCACATATCGGCGGCGCCACGGATGGCATGTTCCGGCGTGCGCATCTAGGCGTTTGGGAAAACATTGTTCGTGTGATTTCGAGTGAGAAACCCATCAACATTGTGTCGTAATGGGTAAAAAAGTCGACCCGCTCCCGAGCTACCCCCGACCCGCTCCCGACCCGCTCCCGAGTCGCCCTATGTCGTTCGATAACCCCGATTCTGTCACTTTTTTGCGATTGTCAGGAGAACTGGTGTTCCCGCCCTATCGGATGGGACATAAAATGGTTGGATATCCAACATCCACACTAGCAATACGTGTTTGATAACCAAGGCTGAGTAGGAATTTGCTCGAAACTTCCTGAAAAACGCAAATTATTGGCAGAATGAAATTGGCAGGATGATCAACATGCGCGGTCAACCAGCTTCTGAGTCCCACAATAAGTCCTACAACAAGTCTTACAACAAGTTCTACAACAAGGTTGTCACAGTGTTGCTCCACTCTTACAGCACAGTCGAGGCTTCAGCTTTCGCAAAGCCCTGAGAAAGTCGCCTACCAAACTTACGGTGGTTGCATACGCAAAGAGTCTATGGCCTAAGCATAGTCACTGGGATAACCGTCACACCATCCGGTCGAGTGTAGCTATAGTCTCCCGCGCCTATCAGGATCATGCAGAATGCAGGCGCTCTCATTTTTTCTGTGTCGATTTTGTCTCTGAGATCGATTAAAGATGTCGCGGCTTGCTCAATCGCGGTATCACCTCCAAGTTTAATTTCCACCAATCCATAACTGCCGTTTCTCAAGTGGATAACCGCATCACATTCCAAACCACTCTTGTCACGGTAATGGAAGACCTCACCGTCAAGCGCGTCTGCATATGTGCGCAGGTCGCGAACGCAAAGGCTTTCGAAGATAAAGCCAAAAGTGTTGAGGTCATTTAAAAGATCGGCCGGACCGAGACCCAACGCTGCGGTGGCAATTGATGGATCCACAAAGTGGCGTGTAGGAGAGGTTCGGATTGCGGTTTTCGACCGGAGATTCGGATTCCATGCCGTAAGGTCTTCCGTGACAAAAATATTGCTGAGCGCATCCACATATGATCTGATGGTATTGATGCTCATCAGATCTGATCCTTTCATGTCCTCTTCAATACTGCTGAGGGTAGCTTGCTGGGCAGATAGCCTGGCATAAGAGCGCATTAGCGCTTTAGCTTTGCGTGGATCGCGGTTAGTTCCATCGACGCTTGAGATATCGATGTCAGCAACAGCATCCAGATAGTCGAACGCCTGCTGGAGTGCGATGCGTTCAGTTTGACCGATAGCCTTGGGCCAACCACCCCTACATGTAAGAAAAGCGATTTGTTGGATAGTTGTACTACATGTGGAGACGGGTAACTCGTTGCCATCAAGAAGTGCGCCAAGAGATATCGCTCCCGTCGAATCTCCCGATTCGAAAAGACTCATCGGTCTCATTCTCATACGTGAGATGCGGCCGGTTCCCGTGTGCGATTTCTCATCAAGGCTTACGGGCACAGATGATCCGGTTAGTATGAACTGCTCAAACTCATCTCTCCTATCGACCTCGAAGCGCACGGCATCCCAAAGCTTTGGCGCGATTTGCCACTCATCTATCAGCCTGGGAGTGTCTCCTCTGAGCAATTCTGTAGGGTGAATGTCGGCCATCATCAGATTTTGGCTGCGTATCTCTGGATCCTGCATATAAAGGACGCTCTTGGCTTGCTGCAATGCTGTAGTAGTCTTTCCGCACCATTTAGGACCCTCTATGAGTACGGCACCTTTTGCTTCAAGCTTACGCGCAAGGACCTTATCGTATATACGGGGGAGATATTCTTTTGCCATGCTGGTTCCTTTCGTCAAATGAACTATAGCACAGTATCAGTGACGATGTAGAGTTTGGCGGGATTTTATTATAGAGAATGGCTAGGTGTTATTGTAGAATTTGGCGCAATAACATTGTGCATTATGGCGTGATTTTGTACGGCTTGGTCTTGATTGTGATGCGTAGTAGACTCAAGCACGTTGCGAACAGGAACATCACCGGTATATAGCCAACGACTCTGCTGGTATCCAGCTCGTGATTTGCGAGAAAGATTTCTCGCCCGTTGGAAGAGTCCTTGCTATATACACTTCGGACCGCTAGATAACCCCTATTCTGCAACTATTTTTCGATTGGAGGTGCGGACTTGTGGTTCCGCCCTTTCGGATGGGACATAAAATGGCTGGATATCCAGCATCCACGCTAGCAATACGTGTTTGATAACCAAGCCTAATCAGAAATTGGTTCGATATCTCCTCCGAACGCAAATTATTTGCAAGATGAGCAATGTACGGCGGTCAACCAGCTTCTGAGTCTTGCAACAAATCCTACAACAAGTCCCACAACAAGATTGCCATAGCGCTGCTGCTCTCACAACACAGTCGAGGCTTCAGCCAGGATCCTCCCTTTGGTTATACACAGAGAGCAGAATCCAGTTAGATATTCGGGGTTCGAGTAAGCTCAATCACAGCATTGACGCAATTACTGGTTCGTTTTCTTCACTGGAATCCAGATCTCGCTTCGGTACTCAGGATTCCCAGTGTCTGGATTCTCGTTCCATAAGATCTCTGGGCCTGGGGCCAGCTCATATCCTGAAGACGGGAACCACTCTGAGTATATCCTGCTCCACACATTTTGCAGTGTCTCGGGGAATGGCCCAATGGATTCGAAGACTGCCCAGGTACTGCTTTCTACTCTCAATACATCAAATTCTGCCGTCTCTGCATTTGTCCCTTCGCGTATTCCTGTATACGCTCTTTCACTTGAAGTTGCTACACCTATGTAATGATCGAGCTCACCCTTCTCTTCCATTCTCCCTTCCGAGAAGTTGGTGGATGCGCTGATGATGCCTGTTGGCTCTACGTTTGATAGTGCCTTCAATTCTCTTATAACCTCAGGGGTTAGAAGCTGTGCCATCTTCGCGATCTCTGGATTGACTCCCGCAAAGATAATGGGAACCCTCTTCTTAAAACCAACTATCTTGAATGGTCCTTTCTCAACAATGCGATAATTCATTTCGCACCCTCCTTTAATCGATAATTGAAAGGTCATCTTAGGATAGGCTTTTAGCTGAGTATTCTCACTTATGGCATCAGAAGGCAAAATACCGTGAATAGAATGAAAAGCTCGTGAGAATGAATCAGCTGAATCATAGCCATATTTGACGGCAACATCGATTATCTTCAGATTCGTATCTTTCAAATCGAGGGCAGCCAATGTCAGTCTTCTTCTGCGGATATATTCTGATAGGCCAATACCTGATAGAAAAGAGAACATCCGCCTGAAATGATACTCTGAGCAGTGAGCGATTCTTGATACCTCACCATAATCAATATCCTCTACCAGGTGATCTTCAATGTATGCCAATGCCTTATTCATGCTACTTAGCGAATCCATGAACAACCTCCTTTCGCTTTCGTCAGCGATATTATCAGAGGTTGCCTCTATCCGCCCGACAATCTATGCACAAGATAATCGGCAGAATCGTGGTCAGTCGTTAATTGCCTCGATACCAAGCTGCTTAAGTTTCTCAAGGTTATCTAACATGTTCTGCAACACCTCTGGAGCGTGTCCTTCCCAATCCAACTCTTCACCCACTACTTGCAACGGCTGTTTGCTACGGTAAGATCTGGTTGGGTTGCCAGGGAACTTCTTATCTGTCAAATTAGGATCATTTTCGAAGATACCAGTGGGCTCCACTTGATAGATCCGACCTGGTTTATCGCCAGCCGCAAGCTCTGCTCCCCATATGGCCGCGTCGAGTGTTGCGGTGAAATAAACAAAGTTGGCCTTCGCTTGCTCACCATAGTTTGAGTTATAGCCAGGCTCCAATACATCACCTATCTGCAAGTCAGCTTTTGTGCCATGGTAGAAAGGTCCAAAGTCCAGGGGGTTATTCATTGATTCCTCAAATCCACGTATTGATGTCAATTCACGTATTGATGTCAGCTTTTCAAGATTGTTCTCTACTGTTGAGAGCGCGGTAATAATCGCAGCATCACCGATTTTAACACTGGGGATATTGGTTGTGTTGGATCTGCACTCAGCGTATCCTCCAGAAACTCGTGATGATGTCCCTCGTTTGAGATTTGCTCATCAACCTGTTTCCTAAACTTTTCCTTGAAGGAAGTGACAGCCAGAACGTTGCACAGAACGCTCATCGCGAAATTATGTTCAAAGCTCAGACCTGGCGGGACTGTGAAGTTGTGTGAATAGTTGGGACGCAATCAACACGAAAAGCATTGCGGCCGAGCGTGGAGCTGAAAAAACCACACGACGTGACCGTGAGCAAGGTTGATAAGAAGAGAAATGCATATTATTTACAGATACGCGGGACATAAAGCTTGGATAACCGTGTTTATCCGAAAGTTAATGAACAAAACGAGTGGAAGTGTTGAATAGACCCACAAGTTCTCTATAATCAGCCTCTCCAGCGCACCTCCAACTCAAAAAAATATGCAAAACCAGCGTCAGTTGCACTTCTTCACTTGATGAGTCAGCAGTCATCCGCCTCGCAGGTTGCCTCACGTGCATAACCACTAGTCGCGACCGTAAGCTTGCCTCGCTCTCGCTGCTGCTCTCGCTGCCGCTGCCGCTCGATGCGGATGATCAGCCATGATCCCCAGACTCGTAGCACCATAATGCAATCTCGGCAATCAGATCATAGGGGATGGGCTGAGAATACTGGATGAATCGCACCCTTGCTCGTCTTGTATCCCTGTAGGCGATCTGAGAAATGTTCAATAGCTTCCACGCCAGGGTACAAACCAAGGTGATTCTTGTGCGATGCGAAATGGATGATGTTGTGCAGCTTCTTTCGCTTGGAAAACTCATGAAACAGAGCGTATGCGCGGCTTATTTTGCCAAGTATGCGTTAGCACGATGAACAAACATACGCCAATTAACTGAATAGCGTAAAAAAGTGGCAGGATTGGAGTTATCCTCAATCACTCGTTGCGAATACACTCACATCAATACCGAACATTTGTTCGATTTCATGCTATACTAGCCACACTCCGCGAACCTCGCTAGGGCGAGATGAGATAGTGATGATGATCGATGGCTGCGAGATTACACATTTCGATTGTTCGAAGAATAGATTTCCTGCAGAGATTCTTTTAAGCATCAGAAGAAGGTTGCCGTTTTTGCTCTTTCGTCTGGAAGTTGACTTACCTTCATGGTTAAGTTGCGAAGCGATTATCACAGAAGATGGCATCGTATCTGTTGTTATCAGGGACAGCACTTCGGCGATTCTTCGAATCAAGCTACAATCATTCGAACCTTTTCTACGGAATCAGCGAGTAATCCATTATCAGTATGCTGACTTCAGCTCGTGGTCTGCTTTCGAACAGAAGGTGATGGATATATACCGATCCTGGGCCAGAAACTCTCTGTGGTAGCAAACTCTCTGGGCAGCATTGTGAGAGCGCTTTTGCAAAAGGCACCTACACTGTCTTTTCCCGTTTAAGATATTCCTCGATCAACCACAACTCAAAAGCTTCCTGCATGTCATCCTTCAAGGATTTCTTCGATTTGCTCGCTTTATCACTGGCTGCTTTATCACTGGCTGCTTTATCGCCAATCGCTTTATCAACCGTAGATTGACGCAGAGATTCAAGATGATCAGACTCCTCAAAACCGGACGTATCGAACAGTCCATTGCGCAAACGACACCAAACGGCCTTGAGCAGTAGACGCAGTCGCCCCATCTCAGCATCAGATACCATGAGGAACTGCGGCTCGACGATGCAATCCCCGCGTTCTTCCAGTGGTTCCACGAAGATATCTGCGCCGCCAGATACGCTCCATCCATGAAATTCCGGTGAGCTCTCCAACAGCAGCTTATAGAATTGCAGCTGTCTGACCTGACTTCTGCTAGGTTTATTGTCATGCGGCGGCACGCCCGTCTTGTAATCGAAGATCTTAATCGTCCTATTAGCCTCGTCCAGCTCCAGCAAATCACACGTACCGCTCAGAGGTATGTCATCCAGAATCGATTCAGTCTTTTGTTCAGCGAGATGAGTCTCTGTCAGTTTTTGAGAGAAAACTGGGAGGAAGATGGTGATTATCCTCTCGAGTCTCTGGTGTAGTTGGCTTCTGTCCTCGTCAGGGTAGCCCAGCCACGATATGCGCTGATGATAATCTGTCGCCAGATCGTCGACGTTGGTTTTCCTCTCCTTAATCACCTTGTCGAGGTAATCTCGCATGAACGCGTGAACTAAAGTTCCGAATTTCTGATTGACGCTTAGCTTTTCGTCGGAGTTCAGCAATCGCTCAGTCAATACAATCAGTCTGTTAGGTTGATTGGCGTTGTACTCGACGAACTTGTTGAGTAGTGAAGCTGACATCTTTTGAGCATCGGGGTCTGGGCCGATTGATTCCATGAGTTCAGAATCATCGAAATGAGAATCTTCTATCCAAGATTGCTCGGATTGCCTCATACTCTACTCATCCTCAGGTAATACCACCAAAACCTCAGATTCAGTATAACGACCAAGTACGCAAAAAAACTCATCGAAAAGTTGAGAGTTACTCTCTTGACTTGACAAGATGCCCTCTGGATAACCCAATCAGATAGAAGATGGAGAATGCCACGAGGTTAACCAAGACTACGCTTGCCCCTGTTGGCGTTGCGTAGAGGAACGATATAGCCAGACCAATGAAGAAGCAGACGACAGACAGGACTGCGGCACAGATAGTGACTGTTTTGAAACGCCGACAAGTATGCATTGCGCTTAAAGCCGGGAAGATCACCAGACTGGAGATCAGCAGAGCGCCCATCATGCGCATACCAACGACTATGGTCAAGGCGATCAGAACCGCTAACAGTGAGTTGTAGATGTCTACTCGAGTACCTGTTGCGCGCGCGAAGGTCTCATCAAAGGTTATGGCGAAGATCTTATTATAGAAGAACACAAACAGCACGAGCACAACCGCAGTCAGTATTACACTCAAGACCAGATCTTCCTGGTTCAATGCCAGAATAGAACCAAACAGGTAGTTATCTACATCGGTATTCATGCCTGTGGTCACAGAGATGACAAACACACCGATAGCAATAGAGCTCGCTGAAATCAATGCTATCGCCGCATCTCCTTTTATCAGACCACTTTCACTGAGGCGTAATAACAGGAATGCCGCGATAACGGTGACTGGTATTGACACCAACAACGGTGCAGCGTTGAATGCCGTAGCTACAGCAAGCGCTCCAAAGCCGACGTGCGATAAGCCATGGCCAATCATTGAATAGCGCTTGAGCACCAGACTTACACCGAGCAGAGCGGAACAGAGCGAGACCATCAAGCCCACAACTAGGGCCCTGACCATGAAGGTAAACGAGAACATCTGGAGAAGAGCAGCGATAATGTCAGTCATTCGAGAACTCCTTGTACTCTGCAGGCAGGGAGGGAGGAAAGCAAACCAATACACAACTGCTATCCACGTTGTGCCCCTAATCCGCAGACAAGACAGTGTCCACCACAGGAGTCCCGAATGAGTTCACGACCAGCTTCAGTATGCTGGAAGTCGTGCGCACTGCCATAAAAGATCTGGCGTTGCTCCAGATGTAGGATATGGCTTGCGTAGGTAACGGCTGTCTGAACGTCATGGGTGACAACTATGATGGTGACACCCTGTTGGTTGATACTCTTAATCAGTGTATAGAGTTCCTGTTTGATCAGCGGATCCAGACCACTCATCGGTTCATCGAGTATCAGCATCCTCATCGTGTCTGGCGCGGTACACAACGCCCGAGCCAGAAGTACCCGCTGTTGTTGACCGCCTGAAAGCTGACCAAAACCATAACTCTTGAAATCGCTGATTCCCAATCGTTGCAAAGTCTCATCGACAATCTGACGATCATGAGCCGAATAGAATGGCCTGATCCCTTTATTCGCCAACCGTCCAGATAAAACCACCTCTTCAACGCTTGCAGGAAACGTTCTTTGAAGTTCGTTTTGTTGTGGCAGATAACCGATATTGTGTGGCGCGATTCCTGCACCGTAGCTTATGCTGCCGCAACTGGGAGATTTAAGCCCCAGCATGCCTTTAACCAGAGTACTCTTGCCACTACCATTTTCACCGACAATACAGAGATAGTCTCCTTCTTCTACGTTAAAGTCCAAGCCTTTAACCACAACGGATCCGTTATAGGAGAAGGCAACTTCTGCGCAAGTCAATATGCTCATCTTCACATTTCCTTTGATCTGTGCCTCAATTCAGAGCGATTCTCAGGTTCGCCACATTTTGCTCCATTAGGCTGAGATAGGTGGCGCCGGCAACGAAATCATCTTTGGAGATGTTGTGGCAGGCGTGCAACACCAGAACCTGGGTTCCGGTCTGTTCCGCGATGGTGTCAGCGATCTTGTGGTTGGATAACTCTATCTTGAAAACCACCGGTATCTGCTCTTCTTTAACCCTCTCAATCAGGGCTGCGATGGTATTCGCGCTGGCCTCGGTTTGAGTGGAACAACCCGAGAATGCTGCATAATAGCGTAATCCATACTCCTCTGCCAGATAGAGAAATGGGAAACGATCACCAAATACCACTGTGGTGCGGTTAGCTTGTGCGACGACCTCTCTAAACTGATCGTCAAGCTCGTCTAGCTGCTGAAGATAGTCTGTAGCGTTCTGATCATATGATGCAGCGTGTACAGAATCAGTTTCCATCAAAACATCTGCGATAGCCCTGACAATCAATTTAGCGTTTGGCACCGATGTCCAAACATGTTCATCTTGTTCGCCCACATGACCATGAGCATCGCTGTCGTGCTCGTCCTGTTCAGCACGCCGTTCTTCAAAGCCCTGCCCGTGCTCGTCATCGCTTTCATCGGAGACGATCTCGTCATCCTCCTGCATACCCTCTATATGCACCTCTTCCAGGGTATCAACAATATCCATCAGGCGAACGATCCGCTTGTCAGTTGTATCGATTGATGAGAGTAGATCATCCAACCAGGCATCCGACTCTCCACCAACGTAGATGAATACGTCGCATTCTTGCAAATCGACGATGTCTCGCGGTGTAGGTTCGAACGAATGCGTCTCTGAACCGGGAGGAACCAACATCGAGACCTCAGCGTAATCACCTCCAACTTGCCGAGCAAGGTCATAAGGCGCGAAAATCGAAGCTATGACTTTGGTTTTATCGTCAGATTCACTTGTGCCGCTCGCAGACCCAGCAGTTTTGTCCGCAAGCGCAACGCAACCACAAAGTATGGAAAAAGAGGCCAAAGCCGCGAACAAGATGATTCCCTTGATGCTCAGATTCTGAAAGCGAGAATCTGAGCAAGATCTCAGCATCTTGCGGGCAAAACATCGGCTGCCAGCATCATTACCCATTGGCTGAGTCTCCCTTTTTGCGCTTATCTGGCCCAAGCAAGCCCTCGGCAGATTGATACGAACTCACGGTTGGTCGATGCCTATCCTCAACCACATCTTGCCTATCGTCTTTGGCCAGACATTCCTGACAAGTACCGTAGAACACAGTCTTCAAGGCATTGATGTCAAAGGCATGGTGTTCAAAGACATGTTCCCGTATATACTGCAGTTCATCGCACTCCAGATGCAGAAGGGCTCCGCAGCTTTCACATTTAAGATGAAAGTGATCGTCACAACCCTCAGGTTCATCGATGAACTGGAAGCAGGCGCACGGTAAACCGTCGACCGAGAATCGCCTGGCCTTACCATCACGAGTCAACTTATCCAAGTAACGATAAATGGTGGTCCTGCCTATTGGCGCCTTGGTGCTGGAAAAATGTGCCAACACCTGATCAACGGTGACATGCTCTCCCTTTAGCGACATCAGGTAATCCCTGATGGCTTCACGTTGCTTTGTGTTATAGCTTGTCGTTGCCATGTGAATGTCCTGTTTTTGAAATTGGTTTTCTTATTCTTATTAGTATACTCTGAGGATGTCTTGATTCCAATGCCTGATTCCAATACTTTATTTCAATACTTTATTTCAATGTCTTATTCCAACGCTTGATTCCAATGTTCTCTGTTACAGGTGTGTTAACTGGGTTTTATACTTAACACATTAACCGAAGAGCTAACACCGTTCGCATAGTGCGTCGCTAAAAACCGCAATCAATCGTTGAAGATGACTTTTTGAAGTCTTTCCGGCCTCTAGCCAAGCGATGAACCAAGTATCTGTGTTCGATAACGCGATAGACAGCCAAGTGGAAAGCCACCAACCCAAATACCGTCGTTATCTGTTTTTCGGTCTGATGCCAGAGGGAGAGTAACCTATGCTTGTAGTCGCGTGCGTCAAGCAAGTGCCAGACACCACGCAGGTCAGTATCGATCCGGTTACCAATACGCTGGTGCGTGAAGGTATACCAAATATCATCAATCCTTTTGATACACATGCGCTCGAAGAAGCCTTGCGTCTCAAAGATATGTACGGCGTCAGAGTCGTTGTGATCTCCATGGGCCCACCGAATGCTGAGGTGACACTGCGAAAGGCATTGTCGCTTGGAGCTGATGAGGCCATCTTGCTCTCCGATAGAGCCTTTGGCGGAGCGGATACCTTGGCAACCGGTCGTGTGCTTGCAGAGGCGATCAGGAGACTTGCCGAAGAGGACGAGTTGGCTTTAGTCATCTGCGGCAAACAGACGATTGATGGCGACACGGCACAGGTTGGACCTGGAATCGCAGTCAATATGGATCTGGCTCCCCTGACATTGGTTGATAGAATCGTTGATTTGAATCTCGAATCCAAGAGCATTACGGTAAGTCGGAAACTGGAACAGCGACACGAAATCGTACAAGCACAATTACCAGCTCTTCTCACTGTTGTCAGAGAGATCAACAGACCTCGCTACCCTACCGTTCCCATGCGCCTGAAAGCTCAGGAAATGGCTGTGGAGACCTGGAGCAACGAGTTGATGGGTCTTGATGTCAACCAGATAGGCCTCAAGGGTTCTCCCACATCAGTGCGAAAGATCTTCTCTCCCGAGCGTGAGCCTGGCGAGATTCTCGGTGACGGCACAAACGACCCTGTAGGGACCGCGCAACTTTTAGTGGATAAATTGGTGGAAAAAGAGCTGCTGCATTTCTGACGATCAGCGGTTCGATATACTTCAACGATCTCATAGTTAGGATACCAGATAATGGAGCAACCAAAGAAGATCCGCCGGCCGCGAGGGAAGGCTGCCCTTATCCCCAACGCGTGCATCGCCTGTGGAGCAAGGTGTCAGAGCTCTTGCCCCACTGATGCCATAACGATGAACGATAAAGGTGAGCCGATCATCGATACCAAGACCTGTATCGGTTGCCAACAATGCGTCAAGGTCTGCCCGGCACAAGCCCTGGAGCTGTATTTCACTCCTGAGGAGCTAAAGATCATCGCAGAGCTTGACGATGCTTCATCAACGCAGGCAGAGGATCAAGCAGAACAACTAACACCTGAGGAAATCGAACTGAATGCGTACTTGGATGGATTTCGAGGTGTTTGGGTCTTTGTTGAGCAGACTGATGGCACGGCAGCAAAGGTAGCATGGGAGCTCTTAGGCGCAGGCGCCAAACTCGCCTCGTCCTTGGACGTTGAGCTGTGCGCGATCGTACTTGGTGACGGTGTTGAGAACCTCTGCCAAGAAGCATTTCGCTTTGGCGCAACCAAAGCGTATCTCATCGATGATCCATTGCTCAGGCACTACCGGACAAAGCCCTATGCAGAGGGTATCTGCGCTTTGGTTGATAGATACAAACCCGAGATCGTACTGATGGGCGCTACGGGTTTGGGACGCGATCTCGCTGGAGCAGTAGCCACACATCTGAAAACCGGTCTGACAGCAGACTGTACCGGACTTGACGTAGATGAGAAACGACAACTACTTCAGACACGTCCGGCTTTTGGAGGAAATATCATGGCGACGATCTTCTGCGAGAAGCGTCGTCCACAGATGGCATCTGTCCGCCCTCACGTGATGCCGATGCCTTGCCGAGATGAAAAAGCCTCTGGAGAGATAGTCCGTGAGAGCATCAACCTGACCGAGGCAGATATCCCCACGAAAGTGCTTGAAGTGATCCTTGATGCCAATCAGGCAGATGATCAAGACATCGGAGAGGCCGAATTCATCATCTCTGGCGGTCGCGGTTTGCTGGATAAGCAGAATTTCCAACTCCTCAGGGAACTCGCTGATGAACTGGGCGGAGTTGTGGGCTCGTCCAGAAGCGCTGTCGACGCTGGTTGGATAGATGTTGAGCATCAAGTAGGCCAGACCGGTAAGACGGTACGACCAAAAGTCTATATCGCTTGTGGCATCAGCGGAGCAATCCAGCATCTGGTAGGAATGCAAGATGCCGATTTGATAATCGCGATTAATCGCGATCCCGAGGCACCGATCTTCGAGATTGCCGATTATGGCATCGTTGGTGACCTGTTTGAGATCGTACCTGCTATCACGCAAAGTATCCGGCGAGCAAAAGCTGCTCAAGAGCAACAGTCCCACTCGCTATAGTCAACATAGGGACAAGAAGGGTAAACAATGCCGAATCAAATGGTTTTCGCACTGGTCCTTGTCGCAGCATTAGCGCTGTTCATCTGGAGTTCCGTGCGACGATTCTCGCTCCTTCGTGTTGGGAAGCCTGAAGACCGTTCCAACGATACTTCCGCGCGGATTCGCGACACACTGGTCTATGCTTTCGGTCAGAAGCGAGTTGTTCGCAAGGCCTTTGGGTTTAACCACTTCCTGCTGTTCTGGTCGTTTCTGATACTGCTTATCGCCAATGGGGAGTTCTTGCTCAAAGGACTGAATCCCGTACTCTCCTTCATTTCGCTTCCTGCTATAGNNGTATCACTCATCGTCTTGATCTGCGTGATCCTTGCCGCCATCCGAAGGATCGTCAGGCCTCCCTTTCCTGGCGCCCTGACTGCTGACGCCTATCTGATCTTAGGTATGGTAGCCGCCTTGATGATCGCCTATTTCAATTTGCACGGACTCGAGCTAGCGGCTGGTGAGCTGGTTGCGTTGATGCCAATCTCTTCTGCGGTTGGTGGATTCTTCTACGGCGGCATCACTTATGAGGCTGCTCAGCCACTCATCACTTTTTGGTGGTGGGTTCATGCGATCGTGCTTTTGACTTTCCTCAACTACCTGCCTTATAGCAAGCACATGCACATCCTCTCCTCAATCCCCAATATCTACTTCAAGCGTTTCGGACACGCTAACACCCTGCCACGAGAGACATTTGTCAGCGACGCTAGGTTTGGTGTCGAGGATGTGTCTGATTTGACCTGGAAGGATCTACTGGATTCATTCTCCTGCACTGAATGCGGGCGCTGCCAGATGGCTTGCCCAGCATATCTGACTGACAAGCCCCTTAATCCGAGGCAAGTGATCCATGACATCAAGATTAACCTTCTGGTTAACGGACCAGAGATGTTGAAGGGTGGCAAACCGAACCTCGCCCTCATCGGTACAGGTGGCGAAGGATCCATCACCGAAGATCAGGTCTGGTCCTGTACCAGCTGCGGAGCCTGTATGGAGGTGTGTCCGGTATTCATCGAGCAAATGCCCAAGATCCTCCAGATACGACGGAATCTTGTCGAGATGAAAGCGGATTTCCCCGAAGAGCTACTTAACCTTTTCGAGAACATGGAACAGCGCAGCAATCCTTGGGGTATTGCACCATCTGATCGAACCAAATGGTGTTCATTGCTTGACGTCAAACCTTTCGATGAGAGCTGTGAGTACTTGTTCTATGTTGGTTGTGCGGGAGCCTTTGATTCACGCAACAAGCAAATCGCCCTGGCAATGGCCATGATCTTGGATGCAGCAGGTGTCTCATGGGGCCTCCTCGGTAAAGAGGAGCTGTGTTGCGGAGACTCAGCTCGTAGACTCGGTAATGAATATCTCTTTGACCAGATGGCTCAAGCCAATGTCGATCTATGGCAGCGAAAAGGAGTCAAGAAGATCATCACGATGTGCCCACACTGTTTCTCGACACTGAAGAACGATTACCAGCACTACGGCTTCAACGGTGAAGTTATCAGCCATTCAGAGTTCATCGCCGACCTGCTATCTACCGATACTCTGAAGCTATCTGGGAATGTCGATTTTGGTACGGTCACCTTCCATGATTCCTGCTACCTTGGCCGACACAATGATATCTATGAACAACCGCGCTCTATCATCAATGTCATAACCGGGAAGAATCCCGTTGAGATGAAACGTAATCGCTCCGAGTCGTTTTGTTGTGGCGCAGGTGGCGGCAGGATGTGGATGGAAGAGCATCTTGGCACGCGTATCAATCTTGAACGTGTACGCGAGGCACTTGATGAAGAACCCGATACTGTCTGCGTTGCCTGTCCCTATTGCATGACGATGTTTGAGGACGGGTTGAAAGACGAACACAGGGAAATGGTTAAAGTCCGTGACATCGCCGAGATTGTAGCCCAAGCGCTACCTGTGCAATAAGCTTTAAGCAGCTTATTGCAGGGCAACCTACTGCTCATCGGCTCGCAGATCTGATACTTACCCCTCGATTGCGGCCCTCAAAGCATCTACCCTATTTGTCGCTTCCCAAGTGAACTCTGGCAATTCTCGGCCAAAATGACCGTATGTGGCGGTCTTGCGATAGATCGGCCGATAGAGATCAAGAGCTTGGATGATGGCTGCAGGTCGAAGATCGAATACCTGATGGATAGCAGATAGGATATTCTCCTCAGCAACAGTATTCGTACCAAAGGTATCTACCATCAGGCTTAATGGACGCGCCATGCCGATACCGTATGCGA